>Ga0265314_10000186_pt1 | contig 92221 bp, 79 predicted proteins | sample 4126metaG_FD_203106 | JGI IMG/M metagenome (GOLD analysis project Ga0265314, IMG submission 203106) | Rhizosphere microbial communities from Carex aquatilis grown in University of Washington, Seatle, WA, United States - 4-1-26 metaG | ecosystem: Host-associated > Plants > Roots > Rhizosphere >...
TCAAGATACGGCGAGCTGGGGTGGGTGGGGTGCATGGGGATTTGAGATTGGCGGAAGGCGGGGGGGTGGGGGGGAGGTTAACGCAGGCGCAAGGGGGGAAGGGGGAGGGTGGAGGTAGGCCAGGATAGGGGCAGCGCACCATGGTGGGGAAGGTGGCGCCTCCGGGGACGGTTACTTGGGGTGGGTCAGGTGACGCCCATACAGGGCTGGGAAATGTGTTTTGGGGTGGTTTACCTGGGGTTTCCGCCGTCGCTCAAGCTATGGCGGACAAGCTGCGCGACGCGCTTCACCCCAGGCTATCACATTACGGGCCTTCAGCCCTTGGGGAGAGCGCGACGCGGAAGTGGACGAGATGGACGAGATGGACGAGATGGACGAGATGGACGGAAGACCCGTGGTCCGGGGGTGTTTACCCTGGGTCGAGTATGTCAATGGTCCTTGTAATCGAATACGCCGGCCCTCCTTCGAAAGAGGTTGGGCTAGCCCGGACGCAGTAGCCCAGTGTCAATACCCAGAGGCTCAACACGGGCCATCGGTCCATCGCTACCGCGAGGCCGAGGGCGTCGGCGGGGTGGGATCAGCGGTGCAGGTAAAGGACGGCTTCGTCAGGTATTGGGGAGGTAAACGCACGTTTTGCCTCCCCTTCTACCGCCGCACCGGCAGTCACAGCGCCGGCCACAGGGTGGCACCATTCCACCGCGAATTGCCCTTTGGCGGCGGAGAGGTCCACGGTCACCTCGTCCCCTTTGGGCAGGTAAGCCAAGTAAGTCCCACCGGGTGCTGCTTGGGTTTGGTCTTTTCGTAGGCATGGACCTGGTCAACGACAAACCAATCCCAGGCTTTGTATCCGCCCTCGTTGGTCACTTCGTACAGCACATTAGAGGACGGGACCAACAGTTGAACGGACCATATGGTGGATTTTGCCCTGGTGAACGGCAAACACGAGGGGATTTATTGGTAGAGCCTCTCATTGCCGTGAGTGGCGGAGGGACTGGTCGAAGACGGGTCATGCGCATGCCTCGACAAAACCATTGAAACCGCTCATTTTGCATTTCGGTGCTGGGACGGTTGCGCTGTACCAGCCTGCTCGACGACCTGAGCTCCGCCGCGTCCCCCCTTCGCTGAAGTTACGGCGGTCGAGGAGGGCACGCGGCCAACTAAATTCGCCCGACCTATTCTGCTTGTGTGCATTTACTTTGATCGCTGGGTAACATTGGGGTGTGCGGGCGGCTGGTGAAACAACCCGCTCCGAATTCTATGAACCAAGAGCCCAAATTCGAGCTGAGCTGGACGCCATTGAACGCGCTGGCGGCACTTCTCCTCGTTTGCATAGCCCAGGCGGCCGGAGACACGAACTCGCCAGGAAAGGCAGCATTCAGCGACGCCAATTGGAGCAGCATGGGTGGAGTCCCTGGCACGGATGGCCCTGTTTACGCAGCTTTGACTGACGATTCGGGCGGCCTCTATGTTGGTGGCGCTTTCGGGACTGTGGCCGACACGCGTGCTTCCGCAGTCGCTCAATGGAACGGGGGCCATTGGTCGGCGCTTGGGTCCGGGCTTAACGGCGCCGTCATGGCTCTGGCCAAGTCCGGCAGTAACCTTTACGCGGGCGGCTGGTTCACTGCTGCGGGCGCGACTGCCGTCGATCACATTGCGAAATGGGACGGGAGCGCTTGGTCCCCTCTCGGGCTAGGCTTGACCGACACCGTGGTTCCCGCTGCTCGCAGGTAATCCCGATGCCTTATCGTGCCCGTTTCGCGCGGAGACCGATTAAAGTGGCAAGGTGCCTCAATTCGTACCGCATTGAAACCTGCTCGATTCTCGGCAGTGCAAGGCACGCACAAAAGACACCCGTGAACTGGACGAGCTCGGCCACGCGCTGAACCGCGCCGCGGACCGGAGATGCGGCCGGCGCGCACAGCGCAGCCAGGCAGACGAGCACGGATAAGCCACCGGCCTCAAAGGCGCTGGCTTGGGCGTTCGCTTCTTCTCGCGCGAGGCAGCGACCGATGAGTAGAAAGCCAATTGCCGTGCCTCCATAATCGACTAATCCCGCAACGTTGTGCACGAGCGTGCGCCAACTGCCCCAAATCGGCGCTCCCGGGTCGCAGGCAAAAAATGCACTGACAACGTAACCGGTGCCCAGGCAGAACATCGGAAGGAAAACCAGCGAGACATCCCTGCCCGGTATTGAGGGGCGAAGCAGCCAAAGGGCCAGCCAGACCAGCAGACCCACCGGAAGAAAAAAACCGAACGCCACCAAGGGAGCGTGCGGGGCGCCGGTTTCTCCAAGCTCGCTGATGGTGTTGGCGATCTGACTGTAGCCGTGCCGCAGCGAAGAAAAGCAGAGTGTGCCAAGCAGCAGTAGGATCGCCGCCGCTGCGATGAGTGTCGCTGAAACGAAGCGACGGCGAATGTTCATGGCGCTTGGACCGCGTTAATTACGTGCCGGGACGCTGCTGCAGGAGAACTCAGCCGCAGCAGGCCGCTCGGCCCTGACGCGCTGAGCTGTGCACGACTACCGAAGTCCGCACGGCTCCGAGAACAACGCCCGCTCCGTACATGGGCATCACACGGACGGCTCGACTCCTTTGGTTGGCCGTGCACGAACGAACGCAACCGCCGCCAACCAAATGACGAAAGACGCACCTCCGAGAGTCAGGCACTGTCGGCCCAAGTCAGTGCGCTGTTGGGCCAAGGCCGCCCGTTCAAAAGACGCGGGATCTGCCGAATGTGCCCAGCCGCCGATGCTGCAGGTCGGTAGCTGGCCAACCGGGTTGTAACTGTAGGTGCCGCCGGAAGGACATTCGGGGGCCTGACTATTCTTGAGATAGGCATTCACTCGGACCAAATCCGTGGCGTCTCCAGAGTTTTTCTTGTTCTCTAAAGCCCACTGTTCTTTGGCTCCGGTCAACTGTCGCAGGATGGCTTGGCACGCCGGTTTGCTGACCATGGTCAGTGGGGAACGGCCCCGCAGCACCGGTACCGCCGCAGAAGCCAGGAACGCCACCATCGCGAGGGTGAGCCCGGCGGCCGCCGCATAGGCCCATCGTACCCCAAACCGTCGTCGCAAGACCCATGCCAGGACAAGAGGGGGCGCGACCTGCACCAACCCGAACGCCAGGTAGACGAGGAAGGATTCACCAGTGTAACTCATAGCATTTGTCCGGAGCAATCGCTCCGCCCCCTGCGGCGCACGAACAGGAGCGGAAGCGGCAAGAACCGGCGCTCCCGTGCCATAATCGCCCACCCGCCAACACCTTTCGGCCACTCAAGTCGAAGGGCATGCCGCGAGGGATTGTTTCGAGCTCCTAGTTTGAGTCAATGCCAATGCATATTCATATGCAATGGGTGGCCCGAACTCGAATCTCAAAACAATGCCGCCTCCGGCGTGGCCTTTGAAGGGCCGAGCGGGAGGCGGATGAACCGAGTCGCGAAGTGAACCGTGCTTACTTCGCGGGTTCGATCTTGGTGAGGGTCAACATATGCTTGCCGTCTTCTTTCTTGACGGTGCCGGTCACGGTGACCTTGTGTGGGGCGCTGCAAACATCGGCCTTGTAGCCTTTGCTGATGTCGTTGCTGACGACGTAATAGTCGGTTTTCTTGCCGTCCTTCGTGGTCTCGATCACGGTCTTGCAGCTGGTGCCTTCATGCATGATACAGTGGGCGCACTGGGCTTCGCCAGTGAGGGTGACCTCTTTGTCTTTGGCGAGGGCACTGGTGGTGCCGAGGATCAGGGTGAGCGCGGCGAAGGCGCCGAGCAGGGCGAGTGGTTTTCTCATAATAGTAGTGATTGTGGTTAACGTGTGTTGCCTGTGACGGGTAATTGGACGGGTGAATTTGGCGGTATGTTCAATACGCACGGTTGGAGTGTGGAGTCGTAGGTGGTGGGTTTAAGACTAATATGGGCTACTGGGTATCATTAAAGTGGCTGGTCTTCAGCGGCTTGGGCAGATGGCGGTGGGGGAACTGAACTGACAATGGAACAGCGGGTTTTGGGGCTCGCAACACCACTGGCGTGGCGATCGTGAAGCGGCGTGAACGCCGCGGCCCGGGGGCGCGGCTCTAAGAGCCGCAGCAACGTGGGAACGTCGATACGTCTCGCTTCACTCCCTACGCATCACGCCACCCCAAGCCGCTGCGAGTCACAGACTCGCGCTCCGACTGTGGCGGCGTAAACGCCGCGCAGGGGCGCGGCTCTAAGAGCCGCAGCAACTTTGGAACGTCGATACGTCTCGCTTCACTCCCTACGCATCTCACCACCCCAAGCCGCTGCGAGTCACAGACTCGCGCTCCGGCTGTAGCGGCGTAAACGCCGCGCAGGGGCGCGGCTCTAAGAGCCGCAGCAACGTTGGAACGTCGATACGTCTCGCTTCACTCCCTACGCATCTCACCACCCCAAGCCGCTGCGAGTCACAGACTCGCGCTCCGGCTGTAGCGGCGTAGACGCCGCGGGCCGGCGGAAATGTTACTCAGGAGAAACATGCTTTACTGATTTCCGGGCGGGCGTACCAGACGCTGTAGCTTGCTGGAGTGGCAGGATCAGGTTGCTCGGGGCCGCTGGAACCAACGTGGCGAGGCGAGTTTCGTTGCATTTTTCTGGAGCTAACCACCACAGTTTGCCCCCATGGCCCATATCCACGAGAAAATCGATTTTACGGTGGCGATCTTTGTCGTCCACCAGGGCAAAATACTGCTCATTCATCATCGGGGACTTAACAAATGGCTGCCGCTGGGCGGCCACATCGAGTTGGACGAAGATCCAGAGATGGCGGCGGTGCGTGAGGCGAAGGAGGAGAGCGGGCTGGAGGTCGAGTTATTAGGGGAACGCCCGCCAACCACCGGTTCGGGCACGCGCGCTTTGATTGCGCCCCGGTTCCTGGATATTCACCGGATCAGCCCGACGCACGAGCATATCGGGATGATGTATTGGGCTCGGCCCAAGGGCGGGGTGCTGGCATTGGCCCCGGAGGAACATCATGACATCAAGTGGTGTGCAGCCGAGGATCTGGACGGTCTACGTCCAGCCCTGTCGCAGGCCGTGCGTTGGTATTGTCTGAAGGCGCTGGAAGAGGTTGGGCCCTCAAGCGACACGACGCGAAGCGCACCTTAAGGCTTGGCCGAGCCATTCCGAGGGATGAAGCCGCACGGCTACTGGCAGGGGATCGGCGTGGGTTGGGTTGAGGCGGCATGAATGCCGCGGCCCGGGGCGGCTAGCGCGAGGGGAGGTGCTGGGACGGTTGGTGTGGGTCGAGTTGAGGCGGCATAAATGCCGCGGGCCAGGCGCGATTGTGCGCCACTCTTACCGGGAATAGTCGAGGGAGTGCGCCAGAATGTCGCATGTGGCGCAGTATCGGCTGCCTCCACGGTGGGGTGAAAAACGTGTAAGATATTGGAGGTTAGCAAGTTGTGATTTTATCCAAATGCTGGCACCGGCCGTGCTCATGGTTGTATGGAATAATCGACTTTATGGCAAAAGTTCTTGGTATTGATTTAGGGACGACGAACTCCTGCATGGCAATCATGGAGGGGGGCGAACCGGTGGTGCTTGAAAACTCGGAAGGGAAGCGGACTACGCCATCGGTGGTCGCTTTCACGAAGACCGGTGAGCGGTTAGTGGGAGAGGCCGCGAAACGCCAGGCCGTGACCAACGCGCGCAACACGGTTTACTCGATCAAGCGCTTCATGGGCCGTAAGTTCGATGAGGTGCAGGAGGAGATCAAGCGCGTGCCTTACAAGGTCGTGCGTGCATCCAATGGAGACGCGGCGGTGGAAGTTGATTCGGACGGCGGGACTAAGACGTTCAGTCCGCCGGAGATATCGGCGATGATTCTGGCCAAGCTCAAGGCCGATGCCGAGGTCCGGGTTGGGGAGAAGATTACCCAAGCGGTGATTACCGTTCCGGCGTATTTTAACGACTCACAGCGACAAGCCACCAAAGACGCGGGCCGCATTGCGGGCTTGGAGGTGCTGCGTATCATCAACGAGCCGACAGCAGCCTCGCTGGCTTACGGACTGGACAAGAAGAAGGACGAGAAGATCGCGGTTTACGATTTGGGCGGCGGCACCTTCGATATATCTGTGCTCGAGATCGGTGATGGTGTTTTTGAGGTGAAAGCCACCAACGGGGACACGCACTTGGGCGGAGATGACTGGGATAATCGGATCATGGATTCGATCCTGGAAGACTTTCGCAAAGAGCATGGGATGGATTTGCGCAAGCAACCGGACGCTCTTCAGCGGATCAAGGAAGAGGCAGAGAAGGCCAAGATCGCGCTTTCGAGCTCACAGCAGTACGACATCAATTTACCGTTTATCACAGCGGACGCCAGCGGGCCCAAGCATATCAGCACGAAGCTGACGCGGGCCAAGATGGAGCAGCTCTGCGATGATTTGTTCGAGCGCACTATTACGCCGGTCCGCAACTGTTTGAAGGACGCCGGGACCCCGGCCGAGAAGATTGACGAGTTGGTGCTCGTAGGCGGAATGACCCGGATGCCGCGAGTGGTTGAGACGGCGCACGGTCTGGTGAACAAGGCCCCGCACCAGGGAGTGAATCCCGACGAGGTCGTGGCGGTGGGCGCCGGCATTCAAGGTGGCGTGCTTAAGGGCGAAGTGAAGGATGTGCTGCTCCTGGACGTGACGCCGCTATCCCTGGGAATCGAGACGCTGGGTGGCGTTTTCACCCGGCTGATCGAGCGGAATACTACAATCCCGACGCGCAAATCTGAGATTTTCTCCACTGCGTCGGATAATCAACCCGGGGTTGAGATTCACGTGCTCCAGGGCGAGCGTCAGTTCTCTCGCGACAACAAGACGATTGGAAAGTTCCAACTGACTGACATTCCTCCGGCCCCTCGAGGGATGCCCCAGATCGAGGTTACTTTCGATATCGACGTCAACGGGATCCTTCACGTGAGCGCGAAGGACCTGGGCACGGGCAAGGAACAGAAGATCACGATTACGGCCAGCAGCGGGCTCAACAAAGAAGAGGTTGAGCGGATGCGCAAGGACGCCGAGGCTCATGCCGAGGACGACCGCAAGCAGCGGGAGGAAGTTGAGTCGCGCAACGAGGCCGACAGCTCGGTTTATCGTTCCGAGAAGATGCTCAAGGATAACGCGGACAAGATCTCGGCCGACGAGAAGGCGAAGATTGAGAAGGCGATTAACGAGGTAAAGGAAGCGCTCAAGGGAACCGATGCGGGGGCGATCAAGGCGGCGAGCGAGAAGCTGAACGAGGCATGGCAAACGGCGTCGGCCGAACTTTATAAGGCTGCGGCAGAGAAGGCTAAGGCCAGCCGACCCCAGCCCGGGGCTGGACCGACCAGTTCGGAACCGGCCGGCGGCAAACCGCCGGAAGAGGGCGCAAAGTCCGGCAAGGGGCCGATCATCGACGCGGAGGTCGTGGACGAGAAATAGAGAGCCTGCGGCGTTGAGCGCCGAGGAGAAGGCCCGCGATGCGCGAGCCTTCGATTAAGATTTTCCCGTCGCGAGTGCAGCGGGATTTGATTCACAAATCAAAACTACAACAACAGGAACAGCAACGTATGGCACTGAATGTAAAACCCCTCGGCGACCGGGTGTTGGTTGAGCCGGTCGAAGAGAAGGAAACAAAAAAGGGCGGGATCATTATTCCCGATTCCGCCAAAGAGAAGCCGACCGAAGGCGTGATCCGCGCTTTAGGGACTGGCAAGACCGATGACGACGGCAAGAAGGTTGCCTTCGAAGTCAAGGTCGGCGACCGCGTGTTGATCAGCAAGTACGGCGGGACCGAGATCAAGCTTGATGGCAAGGAGTACAAGCTCCTGAACTCCGACGATCTGCTCGCAATCATCGACTAACCGTTAACCAGCAAGAAATTCTATATGGCAGCTAAACAATTGATTTTTGACGAGGCGGCTCGTCAGGCCCTGCTGAGGGGTGTCAGCAAACTCACCAAGGCGGTCGCCGCCACGCTTGGGCCCAAGGGCCGCAACGTGGTGCTCGACAAGAAGTTCGGCTCACCCACGGTCACCAAGGACGGTGTCACTGTGGCCAAAGAGATTGAACTGGAGTGTCCCTTCGAGAACATGGGCGCTCAAATGGTGCGCGAAGTGGCGAGCAAGACCAGCGACACCGCTGGTGATGGCACGACCACGGCGACGATTCTGGCCGAGGCGATTTACCGGGAAGGTCTCAAGTTCGTGACCTCCGGCGCGAGCCCGATCGGCATCCAACGCGGCATCGCCAAAGCCGTAGAAACCGCCGTCACCCACTTGGACAAGATTGCCAAGCGCGTGAAGGACAAGGAAGAGATCAAGCAGGTCGCGACCGTCTCCGCCAACTGGGACAACACGATTGGCGAGATCATCGCTGACGCGATGGACAAGGTCGGCAAGGACGGCACGATCACGGTCGAGGAAGCCAAGTCGATCGAGACCACTCTCGAAGTCGTCGAAGGTATGCAGTTCGACAAGGGTTATCTGTCGCCTTACTTCGTCACCAACGCGGAGACGATGGAAGCCAAGCAAGAGGATGCCTACATCCTGAACTACGAGAAGAAGATCAGCAGCCTGAAGGATTTGCTGCCGCTGCTCGAGAAGATTGCCAAAGTTGGCAAGCCGCTGCTGATCATTGCAGAGGAAGTGGAAGGCGAAGCGCTGGCCACCCTGGTGGTCAACAAGCTGCGTGGCACGCTGAACGTGTGCGCCGTGAAAGCCCCGGGCTTCGGCGACCGTCGCAAGGCCATGCTCGAGGACATTGCCGTTCTCACGGGTGGCAAGTGCATCACCGAAGACCTCGGCATCAAGCTGGAGAACCTTGGACTAGAGGATCTCGGCCGAGCCAAGTCCATCGTGGTTGACAAAGAGAACACCACGATCGTGGAAGGCAACGGCAAGGCTTCCGAGATCCAGGGCCGGATCAACCAGATCCGACGCCAGATCGAGGAGACCACGTCTGATTACGACCGCGAGAAGCTGCAAGAGCGCCTGGCTAAGCTGGCCGGCGGCGTGGCCGTCATCAACGTCGGTGCCGCGACCGAGTCCGAGATGAAGGAGAAGAAGGCGCGCGTTGAGGACGCTCTGCACGCGACCCGCGCGGCGGTTGAAGAGGGCATCGTGCCCGGCGGTGGCGTGGCGTTGCTGCGCTGCTTGAATGCCTTGGACAGCCTGAAGCTGGAAGGCGACGAGCGGATTGGCAGCGACATCGTTCGCAAGGCCATCGAGTATCCGACCAAGGCCCTGGCTGCGAACGCCGGCCTGGAAGGCTCCGTGGTGGTTGAGGAGATCAAGCGCCGCAAGGGCAACGAAGGCCTTAACGTCAGCACCGGTGTCTATGAGGACCTGGTGAAGGCGGGCGTGGTTGATCCCAAGAAGGTGACTCGCGCCGCGTTGCAGAACGCCGCTTCGATCGCCGGCTTGTTGCTGACCACCGAGTGCTTGATCACCGAGATCCCGGAGAAGGACAAGAAGCCAGCCGGTGGCCCTCCGGGGCACGGCGGCATGGGTGGCGAGATGGATTATTGATCCCTCTCCGCTAACCAAAACAATTCAGGAGGCTGGCATTTTGCCAGCCTCTTTTTTTTTGGCGACTCAGAGCAGCGAATCGGCCAGGCGGGCGGTGTTTTGGAGGACGCGCATGGGCAGACGTACCTTTTCCCAGGTGGCCCGGGAGAGCTGCGTGGAATGGGCGAGATATCCATCTTGAATCTCGCTCAGTTTGGCGACGACCTTGGGGTCATACACCACGAGGTTGATTTCGGCGTTGAGGGAGAACGAGCGGATGTCGATGTTGGTGGTGCCGATGAGCGCAGTGTCGTCGTCGATCGAGAGGTGTTTGGCGTGGAGGAACCGTGGGCGATAGAGATGGAGGTTCACGCCAGCCTCGAGGAGGGACTCGTAGTAAGATCGCTGGGCCATTTGGCTGATGGGCTGATTGGCGTGGCGTGAGACGATCAACCGGATCTCGACGCCCCGGCGAGTGGCTGAGCGCAGGGCTTGGAGGAAAGGCTCGTCGGGGATGAAGTAAGGGGTGGTGATGACCACGCGTTTCCGCGCTCCATAGAGCATGGCAATGATCAGTTCCTCTCCGTTGGCGCGTCCATAACCCGGGCCACTAGGGACGACTTGCGCGGCCGAGTCGCCTTTGGGTTGAATCGTCGGGAACAGTTCGGTTTCGTCCAAGGGCCGGCCGGCCTCGAAATAGTGGTCGGCCAGGAAGACGGCCTGGAATTGCGCGACCACCGGGCCCGAGACGCGGGCTACGAGTTCTTCGTTGGGGAAGCCCTTGACGAAGTGAGGGTGGGTGATGTTCTGGGAGCCGGTGTAACCGATGCGGCCATCGATCACCGCGATTTTGCGGTGGTTGCGCAGGTCGAATCGGGCGGCATTGCGTCTGAACAGGCCGGCCGGCAGCATGGCCCTCACCTCGATTTTCGAATCTCGCATCTGAGGAGCCAGCCGTTTCAGGGCGTGCTTGGAACCGACCGCGTCCATCATTACGCGGCATTTGACTCCCCTGGACGTGGCCCGGGCAAGGGCTTCGGCGACTCGATGGCCAATCTTGTCGTTGCCATAGATATAATAGAGGAGGTGGACGTGGTGTTGGGCCGAGTCGATATCGGTGACGAGCCGGTCGATCGGTTGGTCATATCCGGGCAGCAGCTCGACCTGGTTGCCGGCAAAGGCTTCGAAGTCGCCCAGTTGCTCCGCCAACACAGGCACGGTCTGAAGGCTTGCAGGGAGGCGCAGTCGTGCCACCACCTGCGGGCTCATTTGGGCCTGTGCTTCGCGAATGTGGCGCGAGGCTCGTTCCTGCATTTGAATCCGGCGCTTGGGGAGATAAATGCGGCCGAAAAGGGCGAAAGCCACTAATCCCGGCCAAGGGAGAAGGAAGATGAACAGCAGCCAGGTACGCGAAGCGGCGGCGCTGCGGCGCTGTGGGACGTAGACCAGCATGATGAGTCGGATGATCCATTCGCTCAGGAGGTAGATCAGGGACCAATGCACGGGGGAAAACCTAAACGATCGAACCTAAAGGATGAAGCGGGAAAGGGAGTGATGAAGACTATCGCAACCGTGCCTCGGATCGGGTTAAGATTTGATTAGCACATGTCCTTGCGAGCAAAAGTTCACATAACGGTTCACCTGCTCACAGGCTGGGCACTGGTGTTGGCAGGGTGGGCGCTAGGAACCCGGCCGGAATGGGTAGTGTATTTTGAGGGCGCATCGGGCCCGATCATCAAGAGCGGGTTGTCGGTGGCGTTGCTGGCGGTTTTCTACCGATGGGGAAAGTTCAGTCGGTACTCGATCCGGGGGTGCGCCGCAGTCTTGGCCACCTTGGCGTTTCTATTCACGGTAGAGATTGCATGCCGTCTCGCCGGCGTGGATTTCTCACGACAGGACGCGATCCTACGCCGAATTCCACCTTACTTTCGTAAGCCGATGACGCCTACAGGTGAAGCCTATCTGCGCAGGTCCGGGCCGGCTGAGTGGACGGGGAGGGTGATTAGGACCTACGTGGAGCAGTTGGATATGGACACGACGCCGTATCTCAACGAGGCTGCTATCACCGTTCGTTACGACGAGCACGGGTTCCGCAACGAGGAAGGGCTGCACGATTGGGATGTGGCTGTCGCCGGGGATTCATTCACCGAACTCGGCCACCTCGCCTTCACTAACCTCTTCACAACCCTTGTGGAGCGGGAATGCCATCTCCGTGTGCTCAATCTCGGGGTGAGCTTCACCGGTCCGTTGTCGCAGCTGAGTTATCTTGAGGACTTCGGGGTCGCGGCTTCCACCAAGGACGTCATGATCGTGTTCTTTGAAGGGAACGATCTGGAAGACATCATCCGTGAATATGCCGGTTTGTTGCGCACTCGCACGACGGGGCAAAGGCCGCGGTTGCTCAAACAAACGTCCTTTCTGAGCGCCGTGGGCGACGGAATCCGAGTGCCGAAGCGACGGAGCGTCCCGGTTGATCGTTGGATCCACGCGTGGTTTCGGTCTGAGCAAGGCGAGCTCCCGGTCACGCTCGTGGCAGGTCCTCCCAACACCGAGAAAGTCTCGCCGGAAACCGCGCGCGCGCTAGCGTTCTTCTTCCAAAGCTACCAGGAGTTTGCGGCTCATCGCCACTTGCGCGCATGGCTCGCCTATATGCCCTGCAAGGAACGGGCGTGCTATCGGCGGTTGAGGATCGCCGAGACGGCGTCTGCGCAGATTAAGGCTTGGGTGCCGAGCGACTTGCCGGGGATGATCGGGTCGCAGTGTGCCAGCCACGGCGTGCGGTTCATCGACTTGACTGGAGCTTTGGCCGAGGAGACGGATCGCTCTGGCGAACTTCTGTATAACGGGTTGTACGACCCGCACCTCAACGCAAAAGGGGCCGCGTGCGTGGCGCGCGAGTTGGCTAGGAATTTCAGGCAGGTGATCGGCACGCCGCCGACGCCTTGAGGGAAGAGCGCTGATTTCTACTCAACTCGAGCGTCGCCGTTGCCTTTGACGACTTCGCCAATGATCCAAGCGGTGTGACGTTGGGCGCGAACGAACTTCAAAATTGAGTCGGCGTGCTCACGAGCGACGATGGCGACCATCCCGATCCCCATATTGAAGACTTGATACAGTTCCTGTTCCGGCACAGTGCCGTGGCCAGCGATGAGCTGAAACACCGGTGGAACCGTCCAGGTGCCCTTTTTGATCACCGCCGAGCACGAGGGGGGAAGCACGCGGGGAATGTTATCGACGAAACCGCCGCCGGTGATGTGAGCGAACGCCTTGACGGTTCGTCCTCCGCGCGCTTTGGCGGCGGTTCCCGATTTTGCGAGGGGTGGGTTGAATTTCTTGAGCAGCTTCAACACCAATGGGCCATAGCTGCGGTGCACTTGGAGAAGCTCCTCGCCGATGGGCAACTTTAGTCCGGGCAACTTGTCCGCCGGGGTGAGCTTCATTTCTTCGAAGAAGACGCGGCGAGCGAGGGAATAGCCGTTGGTGTGCAGGCCGCTGGAGGCGAGGCCAAGGATCAGGTCGCCGTGCTTGATTTCGCGTCCATCGAGCATGAGTTGGCGTTCGACCACGCCAACGATGGTGCCACTGAGGTCATATTCGCCATCCTGGTAAAAGCCGGGCATCTGTGCGGTTTCGCCGCCGATGAGGGCGCAATGGTTCTCGGCGCAAGCCCGGGCGAAGCCTTTGATGATCGCGGTAAAGACCCTTGGCTCCAGCTTGCCGGTTCCCAGGTAATCGAGGAAAAAGAGGGGTTCAGCGCCGAGGACGGCGATGTCATTGACGCAATGGTTGACCAAGTCCTGGCCGATGGTGTCATGGCGTCCGAGGGCGAAGGCAATCTTGAGTTTGGTTCCGACCCCGTCGACGCTGGAAACGAGGACGGGTCGCCGGTAGCGTGCGACATCGAGGGCGAAGAGACCTCCGAATCCGCCGACCTTGCCCAGCACGCCGGTGCGATGGGTGGAGGCGAGCAGGCGTGGGAGCGTCGCTTTGACGCGGTTTCCGAGGTCAATGTCCACGCCGGCGGCGGCGTAAGCTTTGGGTTTCATGAGCGAGGAGCGGAGGCTCGTGCAGAGATGGCCATCTAGAGCAAGCGTGGCTGTAGTTCCTCTTTGGCGAGGGCCTCACCTAGGCTCTCCACGCGGGCGTGACGTCGCTCCATGATGTTTTTGTCGACCAGAGGATCGTAGGGGACGGGGTAGCGGCCATCATAGCAGGCCATGCAGAAAGAGTTGGCGGGGTGACCGGTGGCTTTGACCATGCCTTCCTGAGAGAGATAGGCCAGGGAGTCCGCGTTGAGGTAATGGCGAATCTCATCCAGGCTGTGGTTGGCGGCCATCAGTTTCTTCGGATCGGGAAAATCAATACCGTAGACGCAAGCATGCCGGTGGGGAGGGCAGCTTACCAGCACGTGAACCTCTTTGGCTCCGGCGTCCTTGAGATTCTTGACCCGGGTGGCGCAGGTCGTGCCGCGCACGATGGAGTCATCCACGATGATCACCCTCTTGTCGCGAACCAGCTCGGCGATGAGGTTAAGCTTCACCCGGACATCGAAATCACGGATTAGCTGGGTGGGCTGGAGGAAGCTGCGGCCCACGTAATGGTTGCGGACAAAGGCCATTTCGAAGGGGATCCCAGACTCCATGGCGTAGCCCAGGGCAGCGCAGTTTCCGCTATCGGGCACCGGCACGACAATATCCGCCTGGATCGGGTTTTCACGCGCCAATTGACGTCCCATTTCGACGCGGACCCGGTAAACATTTCGATCGGCAATGGTGCTATCAGGGCGGGCGAAATAGACGTATTCGAAGATACAAAAGGCCCGCTGGGTCTGCTCGGGAAAGGCCTGGATGCTCTTTAATCCATTCTTGTTGATGATGACGATTTCTCCCGGTTCGACATCACGCACCAGGGTCGCGTGGATGAGATCAAAGGCGCAGGTCTCGCTGGCCAGGACCCAGGCGTCGCCGATCTTGCCAATGGAAAGAGGCCGGAACCCGTGAGGATCACGCACGCCGATCAACTCCTGCTCGGTCATGATGACCAGGGAATAAGCACCCTCGATTCGGCGCAGGGTCTGGACGAGGTTATTCTCCACGCCTCCAAGGGTGGGTTGAGCCATCAGGTGGACGATGGTCTCGCTATCGACCGTGGTCTGAAAGATGGAGCCTTTGGCCTCGAGTTCCTCGCGAAGATAACCGGCGTTAGTAAGATTGCCGTTGTGGGCGATGGCGATCTTGCCGCGGGCGCAATTGACGGTCAGCGGTTGTGCGTTGCTCAGGTGGGAGGAGCCGGTGGTGGAATACCGGGTGTGGCCGATGGCCATATCGCCGGTCAATTCGAGGAGGACCTTTGGGGTAAAGACCTGGGACACCAAGCCCATGCCCCGATGGAACCGGAAACTCTTGCCGTCATACGCGCAAATGCCGGCGCTTTCCTGCCCCCGGTGTTGAAGGGCGTAGAGGCCGTAGTAGGCCAACTCCGCGGCACTGGGATGGCCGAAAATGCCAAAGACGCCACAATAATGTTTGGGATACGCTTGCACGCGACCACAGGAATCTAGGGTGGTGTGCGTTGAAGAAAAGCGAATTCTGCACCCCCCTGGGCGGCAAGAAAAGGCGTGATTTACCGTTGAAGAACATTTTATTCTCCTGTCCACATCAACTTTCGGTTAAAGCTCGGCGAGCCCCTCAAGGGACGCCGGGCAGCGCTGAGCAGACACACGAATCAAATCTAATTCAGACTATGAGTGAACGCATCGGTTTTGTTGGAGTGGGGCGCATGGGCGCGAACATGGCCCGCCGGCTCAAGGAATGCGGGTTGAATGTGGCGGCGGTGTACGATTCGCGCGCCAAATCGGCCAAAGAACTGGCCAAGGAACTGGGTTGCGAAGCTTGCCGCAGCCTGGCCAAGGTGACGGAACTGGCGGACGTCATCATCACGGTGGTGAGCGATGACGCGGCGATGGATGAGATCTTCGCCCCCACAGGCAAGAGCCTGCTGTTCAGGGCGCAGGGCCGATTGTTCATCAATTGCGCGACTGTTTCTCCGGCCACGCACGTACTGGTTCAGGAGCGGGCGGCCAAGGCTGGCGCCACGAGCCTGGAAGCATGCATGGCTTCCAGCATTACCCAGGCTCGCCAGGGGACGCTATACTTGATGTGCGGCGGGGCTCCCCAGGCGTTCGAAAGAGCGAAGTCGGTCCTGGAGAAACTGAGCAATTCCATGCGCTACGTTGGGGCGGCAGGCCAAGCGGCGAAGGTCAAAGCGTTGGTGAACATGGTTATGAACATCAACACGGCCGGCCTGGCGGAGGGTTTGGGATTGGGTCAAGCCTTGGGACTGGATTTGAGCATGTTGCGGGAGGTTTTCTCCCAGACCGGCGCCAACTCAAGGGTTTTGCATACCGACGGCGAAGACATGCAGAACCGTGATCACTCCTGCTTTTTCTCGGCCGCTCACGCGGCCAAGGACTCGGGCATCGCTTTGGCCCTGGGCAAAGAGCAGAAGCTTAAGCTGCCTTTGGCCGAGGCGACGAAGAAGCAGTACGACCGGATGGTGGCCGAGGGGTTGGGCGACTTGGACAAGTCGGGGATTGCCGAATTGACCTTCAAGGGACGGCACGGCAAGAAGCAGGCTTGAGTGGCGTGATCGAGGAACTCCGCCGTGGTTAGCCACCAGGTAAAACGCGGCTGGAAAGATAAGCTTAAAGCAGCCGTCCCGTTCGGTTTGGGCCAAGCCAAGCCGAAGCATTTTCGTGACATGCTGCGGGTCGCCTGGCAGAACCGCGACAACGCCGCGTACGCGTGGAAGGTTCTGAGTCGAGGGGTGTGCGATGGCTGTGCACTGGGGGTGGCCGGTTTCCACGACTGGACGATTTCGGGTGTGCATCTGTGCATGACGCGGCTGAACCTCCTTCGCCTCAATACCATGCCGGCGATGGATCCGGGTCGATTGGCGGATGCACAGGCCCTGGAAGGGTTAAGCAACCTGCAGCTTCGGGATTTGGGCCGTTTAGCGTATCCCATGCTTCGTGCAAAAGGCGCTCCTGGGTTCGTGCGGATCTCCTGGGAAGCTGCTTATTCTCGGATCGCCTCGAGGATTCGCCAGGTGGATCCGAAGCGGTTGGCATTTTTTGTGACTTCGCGGGGTGTCACCAACGAGATCTACTACATGGCCCAGAAGGTGGCGCGGTTTCTGGGAACCAATAACATCGATAACGCGGCTCGGCTCTGCCATGCGCCGTCGACTTCGGCCATGAAGAGGACTTTGGGCGTGGCCGCCAGCACCTGCAGCTACCGGGATTGGTACGGCACCGATCTGATCGTGTTTTTTGGCGCGAACCCGGCGAACGACCAACCGGTCACCACCAAGTATCTGCATGAGGCCAAGCGCTTAGGAACTCGCGTGGTAATGGTGAATCCCTATCGCGAACCGGGCATGGATCGGTATTGGGTGCCGTCAACGCCGGCGAGCGCCGTGTTTGGGACTAATATCGCCGACTACTGGTTTCCGGTGTCGCAGGGTGGCGATATCGCGTTCCTTTACGGGGTCTTAAAAGTGATTTTCGACAAAGATGGGATCGACCACGGTTTCGTTGAACAACACACGCTTGGATTGGAGGCTGTCCGGCAAGCGGCAGCAAAGCTGAATTGGGCGACCCTGGAAGCGCAGTCGGGATTGGGGCGGGCCAGCATGGAGGAGTTTGCGGATCTGCTCATTTCGGCGCGCAACGCGGTGCTGGTGTGGAGCATGGGCATCACCCAGCATGTTTTTGGGGCCGACGCCGTGCAGATGATCTTGAACCTGGGTTTGTGCCGGGGGTATGTGGGGAAGGAGAAGTGCGGGTTGATGCCGATCCGCGGCCACTCCTCGGTCCAAGGAGGAGCGGAGATGGGCGCCTACGCCACAGCCTTCCCGGGAGGCAAACCGGTCAATGCCGACACTGCGTCACATTTGGCCGAGCAGTACGGGTTCCCTATTCCGAGCGAAGTTGGTTTGACCGCACCCGAGATGGTGGAGGCGTGCGCGCGTGGGGAGTTGGAATTGCTATACTGTCTGGGCGGGAATTTCCTGCGGACCTTGCCCGAGCCGGCCTATGTGCGAGCGGCTTTGGCTAATGTGCCGATGCGCGTTCACCAGGACATTATTTTGACCGATCAGATGCTCATTCCGGCGGCCGAGGACGTCCTCCTTCTGCCAGCGCGCACTCGCTACGAGCAGGACGACGGTGGGACCGAAACTACGACGGAACGGCGGATCATTTTCAGCCCGCAGATTCCCCGGACCGTGGGCGAAGCGAAAGCCGAATGGAAGATCCTGCGCGAGCTTGCGCTGGCGGCCTATCCGGAACGCGCCGGGTTAATGGGGTGTGAGACCGGCTGGCAAATGCGCGAGGAGATTGCTCGAGTGGTGCCCTTCTACAGCGGGGTGGAGCGGCTCAAGAACACTGGCGACGCCATCCAGTATGGGGGAGCGCGGCTTTGCGAGGGCGGTAATTTCCCGACCGCCGACGGCAAGGGCCATCTTTATGCGGTGGGCATTCCGGCCAATGATCGCCGTGCGGGCGAGTTCGAGGTTAGCACTCGGCGAGGGAAGCAGTTCAACACCTTGGTGTACGCCGAGGTTGATCCGCTCAACGGCGCGCCGCGTGACGCGGTGCTGATGAATTTGGACGACGCCGCTGAACTGCACCTGGTGTCCAACGACCGTATTGTGCTGGTGAACGGGATCGGCCGTTATGAGGGCCGGGTGTTCCCGGCACCGATTGCACGCGGGAATCTGCAGATCCACTGGCCGGAGGGGAACGTGATTATCCAGCGCGGGCTGGTGGATGCCGGAGGCGGGGTTCCGGACTATAATGCGCGCGTTACCATCGAGCGACCATCATAAGGCACTCAAGGTTCTCTTGTCCGTTTCGGATTGCATTCCGCGGCCGGGCGTGCAGGATCTAACTGGGTGAGCATGGGTGGGCACTCGCCCGGCTTTATGACGGTTACGCGAACCATTCCTGTCACCGAGTTCGCTTCGGCTGAGCGGCTGCCTATCGAGGTGGTGCGACGCCAGGCTAGCGAGATCGAAAGGCTGCCTTTGGCGGCGTGCTTGCTGAACTCGGGGATAAACCACGTGTTCATCTTGAACGACCGGCGGCAAGTGGTTTGGGCTAGCCAGAACGCAGGAGACCTAGCGGCAGAACCGGACCGGGAATGGGTGTTTGGCAAGCGGCCGGGTGAGGTATTGGGCTGTGTTCATCTGGCTGAGGAGGGCGCGGAGTGTGGCGCTACCGATTACTGCGCTGAGTGTGGGGCGTTCTCCGCGATTTTAGGCGGGCTGGCTGGAGAGGTGACTCGTCGAGAATGCCGAATCACACGGATGATCCGCTGTCAGCCCGAGGCGTTGGATTTGCTCATCTCCGCCACGCCCTTGGAGTTCAATTCGGCCAGATTCGTGGTGGTGGCGATCGCTGATATTGGCCACGAGAAACGGCGGCAAGCTTTCGAGAGGATCTTCTTTCATGACCTTCTGGCCAGCGCGGGTGGGTTGGAAGGTTTGCTGGACGACCTCAAGTCCGAGGCGCCGTCCACCATGCAGCCGATGCTTGAGCTGGCCCGCCGGGAATTCTTGAACATGCTCGAACAAGTCCAGGCGCAGCGCGACCTAATGGCCGCCGAGCGCCACGACCTTCAGGTCGCTCCTGGCAAGGTGGAGGCTTGCGGCTTCTTGCGTGAGCTAGTCCAGATCCACGCGACCGATCCGGCGGCTCAGGGCGTCAGGATTGTGATCGAACCCGGGCGGGCGTTGATTTGGATCACCACGGATCGGACGCTGCTTCGGCGTGTGCTTCGCAACTTGCTCAACAACGCCGTCGAGGCTTCGAAGCCGGGAGAGACGGTGACGGTAGGTTGCGAGTTGGCGGGAGGAGAAGCCCGTTTCTGGATTCGCAATGAGTCGGTTATGCCACCGGCGATCCGGCACCAGATCTTCAATCGATCCTTTTCGACCAAGGGAGCCGGCCACGGTTTGGGGACCTACAGTGCGCGGTTGCTCACCCAGGAATACCTCAAAGGCCGGGTGACTTTTGAAAGCAACGACGGGCAGGGAACGACCTTTTCCATTGTCCTTCCGCTGTGCCTGCCGGGCTGACCAAGGGCGAGGCGACGCGGAGATGAAGCCCAAGTTGCCGCCTCGCCGCGCTGGTCCGGGCGACTCGGAGATCGAGCCTTGTTCGGTGCTGCGGTGTCAAGTGGCCGCGCCGACGGAGTTGCGCAATGATCTTCTGGCTCGCGAAGAGCCGCTGGAGATTCGTGTTCGAGGCCGGTGTTTTGCGGTCACCATGCGCACTCCCGGACACGACGAGGAACTGGCCGCCGGCTTTCTCCTTGGGGAAGGGATCGTTCGGAACCGCGGCGACATTATTGAGATCGGTCCACATCGCTCGGCCGAGGGTGCGGGTGCTGAAAACCTGCTCAACGTGTTCCTAGCGCCGTCAGTCGAGGTGGATTTCGAGAAGCTCGCCCGGCACGTTTATGCGTCATCGAGTTGCGGGCTATGTGGAAAAGTGTCCATCGAGTCTGTTCATCAACATTTTGCGCCCCTAAAGAGCGCATTCACGCTGCCGACGCAAATCTTGATCGGGCTTCCGACGAAGCTGCGCACGGCCCAGAGCACCTTTGGGCTGACGGGCGGTTCTCACGCGGCGGCCATTTTTGATGAGAGAGGGGAACTGGTGGTGTTGCGTGAGGATGTGGGGCGTCATAATGCCGTGGATAAAGTGCTGGGCCACGGTTTCTTGAATGAGTTCCTGCCCTTTCAGCGGCACGTATTGTTGGTCAGTGGGCGTAGTTCATTTGAGATCGTTCAGAAGGCTCTGGCGGCCCGGATTCCGATCGTCGCGGCGGTCTCGGCGCCTTCGAGTCTTGCGGTTGCGTTCGCCAAAGAAAGCGGGCTAACGCTGGTCGGCTTCCTGCGCGAGGGGAGCTTCAATCTGTATTCTCACCCGGAGCGGATCGTCGAGAATGGGTGAGGGCGCGGTTTTGGCAACAAAGCTGCTTCTTGCTCTTCGCCAGTTTTGAGAATGAACGGTTTTCAAATATGAGCTTGCCGACCGAGGCTCCAGTGAGCAATAATGCCGCTTTGGAAGATGCAAGTGGCTAGGCATTTACACAGTGACGCAACCCTCCCGCCCGCTGACGTTTTACGCCATCGCTTTGACGCGATGTCAAGCAAACGGCCGGGTGCGATTCCGAGAAACTTGGCAAGCGCGCCTCGACCCATGGTTTGTAGGCTGGCTTGCGCAGGAGTTCCCGGCGTCGATGCATTTTCTCCACAGATCTAACGTCTCAAGCTAGTTCATGCGCAAACAGACTCATCCCACCCGTGTATTGTTTTTGACCGCCGGGGTCTTGGGTACTGCAACGCAGGCCAAGGCCTTGGAGGCGAGTGACATTCTCGCTTACAATTTGGGGCCAGTCAGCATCCGGCCTCATCTCACCGTGGCGGAACAGTTCACGGACAACCTGTTCTACAGTTCGGGGGTCAAGAAGAGCGACTTCGTCACCATGGTCGAGCCCAACATTGAGTTGCGGCTTGGCCACCCCGGAGGCCAGGACCAGGTGCGAATGGTGTATCAGTTGAACAGCCTCAACTACGCTGAGAATTCAAGTAACAATGCTCTTGACCATACCCTTCGACTGGACACGGACTTTGCGGGTTCCAAGCTAAGCACTTCAGGGCGAGACCAGGTTGAGTATCTCAATAGCATTTATGGCGGGTATGTGACATTGATCCAGGGAAACAGTACGGTTTCCACTTTGGGCGCCGTGAAGCTGGAGCGTCTTCTCTACGATCTCGACCAAAAGTTGAGTTATAGTTTTACTGAGAAGACGCAGGCATACGTCGATGGTTCCTATGACGTCACTAGCTTCTTGACACCGGTTTTTCTGAACGACGTCCAAGTGCTACGTGGCACTGGGGGTTTCTCTTACCAGGTGACCCCCAAGACCAAGGTTTTTGGGGAAATCTACGCAAGTCAGTTCGCTTCCGGCCCGAACGAGCCGTCCGTTGCCAAGGGGCCGCATTTGGACCTTTATGGTGGCTATATTGGAGCGGAGGGAACGTTCACCCCAAAACTCACCGGCTCGGTAAAGGCAGGGTATGAGGAAAGTGCTTTTGCCGATGGCTCGCCCGGATCGAGTATTCCGGTGGTTGAGGCTGCGCTGAGCTACCAAATTACAGATTTCAGCCAGGCCAAGTTGACCTACTCGCGCCGGACGGTCATCAGCATTACCAGCGCAAGGGTTGCGTTAGGACGGGACGCGATCGGGCTTAACTTCAATCAATCCTTCGGGCCTGCTCGGCATTTTAGCCTGAATGTTGCCGGGTCGGTTGGGTTGTATGATTACGGCGACCTGGGCCTCTACCGAGGGCGTTCCGATACTTACTACAATGCTCGGGTGAACTTGGATTATCACTTTAGACTCTGGCTTTCCGCCGGAGTTGGATACGAATACGAACGCTTTAGCAGCAGCGATCCCGCCGCTATTGACTATGCGGTAAATCGAGCTACTGTCAGCGTGGTAATTGGATATTGACTGTCATGAATAATCTCCACCGGATTCTCTTGGGCGCCGCTGCTGGCCTGTACTTGACTTTGGGCTCCGCCCACGCCGCTACCAACTCCGTACCGGCAGAGGACTACAGGATCCATGCGCAGGATATCCTCACCATATACGTCGTCGGAGAAAAGGACCTGCCCGTGGAATACGCCGTGTCTTCCCGAGGCACGGTTATGTTTCCCTATCTGGATAGCGTGGAGGTCAAGGACAAGACCTGCGATGCGATTGCCAACCAGCTCAAGGAGGCTTTGGCGAAGGATTACTTTGTCGATCCCCAGGTGTCGGTGGGTGTGAAGAGCTACCACAAGCAGTATGTCCGGGTCCTCGGCTGCGTTTATAAGCCTGGGCAAATTGAGCTCCCCGGGGAGCAACGTTTTGACGTGGTGGATGTGCTAGCGGCTGCCGGTGGCCTTACCGACAAAGCCAACAAGAGCAAGATCAAGGTGACTCGCAAGGGAAAGACGGATGTCTTCTCGCTGGACAAACTCAAGGAGATCACGGACCCGGAGCAGAAGGTCTGGCTTGAAGGTGACGACATCGTGGAGGTTAAGGAAAGCGCGCTGTAATTTATGCAGAATTTATCTTCGTCCTCTTCCGCGGACTCGCAGGGAGCCGCCCAGAACGTCAACCTGCGCCACTACTGGCACGTCATTCTCGAACGTCGATGGCTGGTGGTAGCCGCGTTTATTTCGGTGTTCGTCCTTTGTTTGGTGTACCTGTACAAGGCGCCCAAGATCTACGCCGCTACGACCCGGATACAGATCAACCGTGAGGAGGAGGGCGTTCTGAGCTTGCGCGATGTGCTTAGCGGCTCCGGGATCGAGCAGGACTACCTCCAGACGCAGTACAAGAACCTGATGAGCCGTTCGCTCCTTGAAACCGTGTTCAAGAAACTCAAGCTGGGCGAGGACCCGTATTTTGCAGTCCAGATCGATCCGATCAAGTATTTGGCGGAGTGCATCACCATCACGCCGATACGCCTGAGCCGTTTGGTCGACGTCCGCGCTGAGCACCCCGACGCGGAGAAGGCGTCGAAAATAGCCAACGCTCTAGCGGAAGAGTTCCTGGATAGAAATCTGCAGCAGAAGAAGAAGAAGACTCTCGACATGCTTCTGTTCCTCAAGAGCGAGGCCGAGGGGGTTGAGAACCAGGTCAAAAGGGCCGAGGAGGATCTCCAGGATTATCGTAAGAAAACCAAGATCGTGACACTGGACTCGGACAAGAACACCACCTTCCTAGCGCTGAGCCAGGCGAACGAAACCTATGCCAAGGTTGTCGGTGAGGCGAAAACTTTGGAAACCACGGTGGTCGAGCTTGAGAAGCACATCGCCGCCGGCAAGAGTTTGGAGACTTTTCCAACGATCGCGAATGACCTGCAGGTGAAGCAGGCCTTGGTGCAGTTGGCGGGACTGGAGAATGAATTGGCTGGGTTGTTGGAGAAATACCGCGACAAGCACCCCTTGGTAATCGCCTCTCGTTCCAAGATCGCGAATGCTCGCGACGCGGTAAAGACGGCGGCTCAGCAGGTGGCGGACACCCTGCGGTCACAGGCTCGGGTCGCCTTGGCGAACGTAGAAGCCCAGCATACGGCCGTGCAGGAGTGGGAAGACAAGCAGATGAAGTGGAACGACGCCAAGATGCAGTACGACGTCCTGAGTCGTCATCTTGAGGTGGCCAAACTGCTCTGGAACCAGATGCTCGCCAAGGAAAAGGAAGTTGACCTGATGACGAAAGAGAAGGTCAACAACCTGGCGGTGGTGGATGCAGCCTACGCCCCGCTCAAGCCGGTTAAGCCTCGAGTTGTGGTGACGCTGTTCCTGGGGATCGTGGGGGGGTTGGGTATCGCCATCGGCCTGGCGTTCTTCGTGAATTACCTGGACGACTCCATCAAGAGTCAGGACGACGTGGAGACCTATCTCCGGCTGCCGTTCCTGGGCTATGTCCCGAATATTAAATCGAACAGTGTGATCGAGCGCGACTTGCAGGCTCATCTACACGCACAGTCCAACGCGGCGGAGGCGTTCCGCACCGTTCGAGCCTCGATGTCCTTGACGCACTCGTCGGATAAAATGCGGCTTATCACGGTTACCAGCACGATCCCTTCCGAAGGGAAGTCGTTGGTCGCGACCAACGTTGCGATCGTTCTGGCCCAGACCGGACTCAAGACATTGCTGGTGGACGCCGATCTGCGCCGCCCGTCCGTGCACAAGACGTTTCAATTGCACAGCCCCATTGGGTTAGCCGCCTACCTGATGGAGACGACCAAGAACATGGACGAGCTGGTGCATACCACTGAGGTGCCGAACCTCGACGTGGTCTGCTGCGGGGCTACTCCCCAAACACCTTCAGAGCTCATCGGCTCGAAGCGTATGTCCTTGTTCCTTCAGGAAGCCGGCAAGCGCTACGACCGGGTGATCCTGGATTGCCCCCCGGTTTCCGCGGTCAGCGATCCGCTGATCATCTCGGCGGTCGCCGATGGAGTCATTTTCGTGACCAAGTTCAACAAGATCCGCCGAGAGCATGCGCGCAAGTCGATTCAGCGCATCCAGGATGCGGGAATCCATATCATCGGTGCGGTGTTGAACGACATCGATCTTGAAGGCCGCGACTCTTACTACTACTCGTACTACTACTACCAGAACCGCTACTACGCCAGCCACTACAAGACCGCGCCCAATGCTGAAGGCGAGAAGCCGAAATTAGCGGAGACCGCAAAGAAGGGTTAAGGTCGGAGCTGGGCGAAGCGGCTCGTGCGTTAGGCGGCTCGAACTTAGGCGTAATGGCCCAGCAGGGGTCTGAGGCGCGAGAGGGTCGCGGGTGGCCAGTGCTTGCGGTGGGTGAGGATGGCATGCTTCAGCGCCGAATGGCAGGAGCAGCCTGGCTTCTGAGGAACGTCGGGGATCACCTTGCGAATGATATCCTTGGCCTGCTGAGCATTGCGTTGGAGGTTCGCGATCACGAGCTCTACGGTAACGTGGGCTTCATCGGTTTTCCAACAGTCGTAGTCGGTGACCATTGCCATCGTCGCGTAAGCTATTTCGGCTTCGCGGGCGCATTTGGCTTCGCCCAGGTTGGTCATCCCGATCACGTCGAAGCCCTGCTTTTGGTTGCTAAGCGACTCGGCCCGGGTGCTAAAGGCCGGGCCCTCCATGTTCACGTAAGTTCCGCCGTCGTGCACACGTGCGCCTACCGCACGGCAGGCGGTCAGCAGTCTCCCTCGCAGCTCAGAACAGATTGGGTCCGCAAAGGCAATGTGCGCCACGATTCCCCCCCCGAAGAACGTTTGATCCGCTGACCTTTTGGTTCGGTCGAAGAACTGGTCTGGCAAGACGATCTCACAGGGTTTGTACTTGGCCTGCAGGGAGCCCACTGCACTGACGCTGATGATCCAGGCGACGTTGAGCTTCTTGAGGGCATAGATATTGGCCCGGTGGTTCAGTTCGCTTGGGAGCAGGCGGTGGCCCCGGCCGTGACGAGGCAGGAAGGCTACCGCGCGACCGGCCAACTCGCCCGTCAAGACCGCGTCTGAGGGTGAACCAAAAGGAGTCTTGGTTTTGTGCCACTTTTGACGCGTCAAGCCTTCGATGTCGTATAAACCACTGCCACCGATGATGCCGATACGGAAAGGACTCATGATAATTGCAGCGCTAGGTAATTAACGGCGCGGATCTGGACGGCTAACCTGACCGCCAGCGCGAGCCAATCGTGCATCCGATCATTGCATCGGGGCGAAATACTGCAAAGGCAAAAGGCAACGTATCGGCATGGTTAGCGCTTGCGCGGGTGGCCTGACGGCGGCTATAAACCGCTAACGACGACCACCAGTGAAGCGGTTTCCATATGCCTCAGACCAAGCATTTTTCTCCTGACCCTGCCAAGGTCCTCTCCATCATCCTGGGAGGAGGGCAGGGGACGCGTCTGTTTCCACTGACCCGCGAGCGGGCGAAGCCCGCGGTGCCGCTTGCCGGGAAATATCGACTGGTGGATATTCCGCTGTCCAACTGCATCAATTCCGGTCTCAAGCGGATTTACCTCCTGACGATGTTCAACTCCGCATCGCTGCACCGGCACATCTCCCAGTCCTACAAGTTCGACCACTTTGGGAGCGGATTCGTCGAGATTTTGGCTGCGGAACAGACCTACACCGATACCTCGTGGTACCAAGGAACGGCTGATGCGGTTCGCAAGAACCTCACGCACTTCCTCAATGTTGATTTCCAATATGCCCTGATCCTGAGCGGTGATCAACTCTACCGGCTGGATTTTCGGCGCATCCTGGCCCAGCACGTTGAGACAGGTGCGGACGTGACGATTGCCACCATTCCGGTCGGGCGCGGGGACGCGCAATCGTTGGGGATCATGCAGATCGACAGCGAGCGGCGGATCGTGCGTTTCGTGGAAAAGCCCAAAGAAGCGGCCCTTCTCGACAGTCTGCGGCTGGATCGGGAATCCTACCCGAAGTTGGGGATCGAGGAGGATCGCGAATACTTTCTGGCCTCGATGGGCATTTATGTCTTCAACCGAGAGGTTCTGCTTCAGCTCCTGGACAGCTCGTTGACCGATTTCGGAAAGCACATCATCCCAGGGGCGATTGCCAACCAGCGGGTTTTTTCCTACGTCTTTCAGGGGTATTGGGAGGATATTGGAACGATCCGGTCTTTTTTCGAGGCCAACCTCAATCTGACTTCGGATCTGCCTAAGTTCAATTTCTTCGAGATGACCGCGCCGATTTTCACGCGCCCCCGCTTTTTGCCCGCCTCAAAGATCAACGGTGCGGCGATCGATCACGGGATTATTTCCGACGGCTGCATTATCAACCACTGCAAGATCTCCCAGAGCATCATCGGGGTGCGCTGCCGGGTCGAGGAGGGCAGCCACATTACCCGGACCATCGCGTTGGGCAGCGACTACTTCGAGTCGGAGGATTCAGTTCAACAGAACATCGCTGCCAACCGGCCGCGTATTGGCATCGGCAAGAACACGCGCATCGACTACGCCATTATCGACAAGAATGCCCGCGTTGGCGACAACTGCGTGATTTCTCCCGCTGGGAAGCCAGAGAACGTGGACAATCCCCTTTATTATATCCGCGACGGCATTGTCATCATTCCCAAGAACGGGATCATCCCGCACGGGACTGTGATTTGAGAGACCGTCGTGCCCCCGCTTGCGGTCAATCTTTGGAAAGCACTCACGGCCCGTCGCGCCTTGACGCTGATCGCAGGGCCTTGCGTCATCGAGAGCGAGGAACTTTGCCTCGAAGTCGCGGGCCATTTACGCCGGGTCTGCCGCCGCCTGGGACTCCCTTATATATTCAAGGCCAGCTTCGACAAGGCCAACAGGTCCTCAGGCCGGTCATTTCGCGGGCCAGGCATCGACGCTGGTTTGGCCATTCTGGACCGGGTGCGCACCAAGATGAATGTCCCGGTTTTGACCGACGTTCATACTGAGGAACAAGCGAAGCTGGCCGCTGAGGTGGTCGATATTCTTCAGATCCCTGCGTTTTTGTGCCGACAAACCGACCTGATTCGGGCGGCAGTGAATACCGGCTGTATCGTCAATCTGAAGAAAGGGCAATTTCTCGCCCCCGACGAGATGAGCCAAGTTGTGCACAAAGCTGTGGAGGCTGGCGCGAAACGGCTTCTGCTTACCGAGCGCGGTACTACTTTTGGCTACCATAACTTGGTGGTGGATATGCGATCGCTCCCGATTATCGCCCGTCTGGGATTTCCAGTGATTTTCGACGCGACGCATTCGGTCCAGTTGCCCGGTGCCGGTGGAGATCGCTCCAGCGGTCAGCGCGAGTTCGCACCACTTCTGGCCAGGTGCGCGGTCGCCGCGGGTGTCAGCGGGTTGTTCATGGAAACCCATCCTGATCCGGATCGAGCGCTCAGCGATGGTCCGAACATGGTGCCGCTCCGGGATATGTCCAGTCTGCTGCGCCGATTGGTTCGGGTGCACACCGCTGCCGCATGAAGCCTCGCAACAAACGCGAGCGGTTGCCCGGTTCTGGCCTACGGAGTAACGGTGCCCTGATGCGATTAGGTCTGTCTACCGCTGTGCTGGCGCGCTTCAGGCGCGTACGGCTATTCCTCTGCGACGTCGATGGTATCCTGACCGACGCGAGCGTCTCGATGGGAGGCGCAGGGGAAACGAAGCGTTTTGACGTGCGGGACGGTTTGGGTTTGCGACTCCTCCAGAGTCAGGGCATTAAAGTGGGCTGGATTTCCCATCGGCCCTCGCTGGCCACGGATCGCCGGGCCGAGGATTTGAAGATCGACTTCCTCCATCAGGATCGGGACAGCAAGGTTGCGGCGGCGGAAGATATGATTGCTCAAGCGGGTTGCCAGTGGACCGAAACCTGTTACATGGGCGACGACATAGTTGATTTAGCGGTCTTGAAGCGGGCGGGCCTTGCGGCGACCGTTCCCGACGCGATCCCAGAGGCGAAGAAGTTGGCGCATTACGTAACCAAGGCCTCGGGTGGTGCCGGGGCGGTACGCGAAGTGGTGGATCTCATACTCAAGGCACAGGATCGATGGGCGGGCCTGGTGCAATCCTACTCCAAATGACTCGTCCGATGCGTTACTTTGGCCGGGTTTTGGCAGTTTGCCTTATGGTAAACGGGCTGGCGTGGGCTTGGCGCGGCCCGACGAACACTCCTCCGCAAGCTCGCGCCCGCGGCCCTTTCGTGGCCGGTGAGCATTACGACGGCAAGGACCAGAATAAGCTCAAGTCGATGCTTAGCGGCACGGGGGCCGAGATGCGATCTGGTGGACAAGTGCTGCTGGAGTCGTTGCATTGGGAGAGTTACACGCTGGAAGGCCTGACCAACTTGATTATCGTCGGCACCAACTGCACGTTCAATCCATCGCAGAAAGTCGTAACCTCCCCGGATCGCCTTGAAGCGAGGAGCGCGGACGGCCGTTTTTACATCGAAGGCATTGGTTTTGAATGGCACCAGACCAATTCCCATCTCGTGATCTCTAATCAAGTTCATACTCGTCTACGCGGTGTCGAAGCCTTATCGCCCAAGCCCAATCCATGATCCGACTACCCCTCCTTTTACTGTTCGCTGCCACCATTTCGCTGGGCTCCTCGGTTCGGAGTGAGCCGCCGCCATCCGACTCTGCACCTGCCGTGTCTCAGGACGTCGATATTTATTCAGATGATGCGGATCTCGACTTTCAGGGGCGCCTCTTCCTCTATTACGGTCACGTTCTGGTGACGGATCCTCAAATGAAGCTCAAATCGGATCGGCTTCGTGCCATCATGGAGGACAAAGAGAACCGGATCACGACGATTGTCGCCGAAGGGTCGGTCGATCTTGAAATCCACGACACTAACGGCGTCAGCCACGCGACCAGTGACAAGGCGGTTTACTCTGCCACCAACAACGTCGTTGTGTTCACCGGCCACCCGCACCTGGTCAACCGTTCCGGCACCCTCGACGCGGATGTAGTTTCGTTCGACCGCACGCGGAATCGGATGTCCGCGCATGGGAACGTGAAGATGGAGATCCCGGCTGAGGCGCTCCGGCAACAGTCGCTCACTGGCACCAACCGCCCCCCGGCCATCAAATCGAAATAAGTTGTGGATTCGGAGCTGAGCCAGGTCGTTCTCCAGCCAGCCGACGCGGCGGGGGGTAGTCCGCTGCTTTTGACTCGCAAGTTGGTCAAATCCTACCGTGGCCGCTGCGTTGTCAATGGCGTTTCGATATCGGTTAAGGCGGGCGAGATTGTGGGTTTGCTGGGTCCCAATGGCGCCGGCAAGACCACTACCTTTAACATGGTCGTGGGCCTGGTCCGGCCGGACGAGGGCGAAGTGGTGTTTCAAGCCCACCCGATCACTGGGTTGCCAATTCATCAGCGTGCCCGCCTGGGCATCGGGTATCTGACACAGGAGCCTTCGGTCTTTCGCAAGCTTACCGTCGAACAGAACCTGCTTGCGATTCTCGAAACGTGCAAAATGAGCCGCCAGGAGAGGGCGGTTCGCTTGAAGTATCTGCTGGATGAGCTCGATTTGGCGCGGCTAGCCAAGAGTCGGGCGTATACGCTCAGCGGAGGCGAGAAGCGGCGTCTGGAAATCACTCGCGCCCTGGTCACGAGTCCTAAACTAATGCTCCTGGACGAACCCTTTGGAGGGATCGACCCAATCGCCGTTTATGAAGTCCAGAAGATCGTGCGGCGGCTAAAGGAGCGAGGGTTGGGCATACTCATTACCGATCATAACGTTCGTGAGACCCTGAAGCTGGTGGACCGTGCCTATCTTATCTACCGTGGCGAAGTGCTCCTAGAAGGAAAGGCCGAGTTCCTTGTCAACGATCCGAAAGCCCGCGAGATCTATCTGGGCCCCGAATTCAACTTGTGATTCTTTCCTGCAGGACTAAGAACGGCTGGCTGAGGCATGGGTTGTCGTGTTCACGCCATTCGTTTTTGATGGTTGTAGTTCTCGTTTTTTGAGGGAAGGATTCTTGACCCATGCTAAAGCGCGATCCTGTCACAGTAGAAAGCTTCTACAAGGAATGCCATCAAGGGCTGGAGCTCCACCTGGTAGCTGGGGCGAGCGGCCTTGATCGCATTATTCGTGAACCGACGGTGAACCGCCCCGGCTTGGCCTTGGCGGGCTTCACCAAGTACTTTGCGCGGTATCGGCTCCAGGTGATTGGCAATGCCGAGTGCCATTTTCTGAAATCGCTCCGGCCCGAGAAGCGCCCGGAGCGGTATCAGATCCTTTTCACACACCGAATTCCGGCTCTGATATTTTGCCGTAACTACCGTCCTGATAAGGTCTTGTTGTCCGAAGCGGAGCGTGCGCGTGTGCCGATCTTCAAAAGCCCTTTGGTGACCATGAAGTTCATCAATCAAGCCACGCTGCTGTTGGAACACATGTTTGCCCCCCACGCGACGGAGATGGGGAGCATGGTGGACATTCTGGGGATCGGAGTGATCATTCGCGGCGAGAGCGGCATCGGGAAAAGCGAATGCGTCTTGGCGCTGATCGAGCGTGGTTATAGCTTGGTTTCCGATGATGTCACCCGCCTCACGATGGTTGGGAAACAGGAACTCATCGGCACGAGCCCGGATCTGACGCGCAACCATATGGAGGTTCGGGGCATCGGCATCATCAATGTCCCGGCGATGTTCGGGATCCGAAGCATCCGCACCAACAAACGAGTGGATCTGGTGGTTTCCTTGAAGCTATGGAACGAAGTCCCCGATGTCGACCGGGTGGGCATTGATGAAGCCCGGATCAACATCCTGGGAGTAGATCTGCCTCACATGATCATCCCCGTGCGGCCTGGCAGGGACATCGCCCGGTTGGTGGAGGTGGCTGCCTACCACACCAAGCTTAGGATGACCGGCCATAACCCGGCTAAGGAGTTTAACGATCGGTTGATAGCTTCCATGACCGGCCAGCCAAAAATCTAGTGTGGAATTCGTTGGCGAAACCCCCAGGGTCACCGTAAACTGGCGGTCAGTTCGATGAGCGCTAAGAAAACACCCGACCATCAAAGCAAGGTGGTCAAAGAAATGACGGTCTGTAATAAGCTGGGAATCCACGCCCGGCCTGCGGCTCTCTTTGTCAAAGTGGCCAACCGTTTCGACTGCGAGGTTCACGTTGAGAAGGACGGGGAAACCGTTAACGGCAAAAGCATCATGGGCTTGATGATGCTTGCCGCCGGACCGGGCTCTCGAATCCGTGTCCACGCCGATGGCAACGATGCCCCCAACGCCCTGGCTGAACTTCAGTCCTTGATTGATCGGAAGTTCGATGAGGATTGACCGCCGATTTGGAGCTACTCCTGGCCTGTGAGCGCGCCGAGTTTTGACATCCACTACATTGCTCATCTTGCACGGCTCTCCCTGACTCCGGAGGAGGAGCGCCAGGCGGCGGCCCAACTCGGCCACGTTCTGGATTATATTGAGAAGCTCAAAGAAGTGGATGTCACCGGCGTCGAGCCGACTGCCCACCCGTTTCCTCTCACGAATGTCGTGCGTGGCGACGCTGTATCTCCTTCTCTCGCCACGCAGGAGGCCTTGCGTAACGCACCCTCTGAGGAAAACGGGCTGATCCTTGTGCCCAAGATCGTCGAGTGATCGCGTAATCACCCGGTCGTATCCCCAGCCTTCCGATCTGGAATGCCTAACCACCTCACCATTTCTGAGCTAACGTCGCGGTTGGCGAAGGGCGAGACCTCCGCTCGCCAAGCAACCCAGGCTTGCCTTGATCAGATCCAGCGCCTCGACGGCCAGGTGCACGCTTTCCTGCATTGCCGTCAAGCTGAGGCTCTAGCTGAGGCCGATGCAGCCGACCGCGCTCTGGCTAAGGGCCCAGCCCCAGCGGACCAGGTTTTGCTTGGCGTGCCCATAGCTCTTAAGGACGTGATCGCGGCGCGAGGCCAGCCGTTGACCTGTGGTTCGAAGATTCTGGCCAACTTCATTTCTCCCTACGACGCCACCGTCACTGAGAAGTTGCGCAACGCCGGTGCCATCCTGCTAGGCCGAGCGAACATGGATGAATTCGCGATGGGGAGTTCCACAGAGAATTCAGCCTTTGTGACCACAGCCAACCCCTGGGACCTCGAGCGGATCCCAGGGGGTTCGTCGGGTGGAGCGGCGGCCGCGGTTGCCGCCGACCAGTGTATTAGCGCCCTTGGTTCCGACACTGGCGGGTCGGTGCGGCAGCCAGCGGCTCTTTGCGGCATAGTGGGGATCAAGCCGACCTATGGCCGGGTTTCCCGTTACGGCCTGGTCGCTTACGCATCCTCCCTCGATCAGATCGGCTGCCTTTGCAAGGACGTTCGCGACGCGGCAATTCTCCTGGGTGTTATTGCCGGTCACGACATTCGTGATTCGACGAGCGTGCCGGTGCCAGTCCCCGACTATGTGGGGGGACTCGCCCGCGACATCCGAGGCATGCGGATCGGTCTAGCTAAGGAATATCTGATTGATGGCGCCGACCCCGAGGTTAACCGCGCCGTCCGCACGGCGGTTGAGACGCTAGAGAAGCTGGGCGCGGATATTGTTGAGATTTCGCTGCCTCACACCGACTACGCGGTTGCGGCCTACTACATTATTGCGACTGCCGAGGCGAGCGCCAACCTGGCTCGCTTCGACGGCATCCGCTACGGTTTGCGGATTGACGGGGCAGATCCTATTGAACTCTACTCAAAGAGCAGGGGAGCCGGTTTTGGGAGCGAGGTCAAACGCCGCATCCTGCTGGGTACCTATGCTTTGAGCAGCGGCTACTACGACGCCTATTACCTGCGCGCACAGAAGGTGCGAACCCTGATCCGCCGTGATTTTCTGACCGCGTTCGAAAAAGTGGACGCCATCGCCACGCCGACTTCCCCGACGCCTGCATTTAAGCTGGGTGAGAAGCTTGAGGACCCGCTGCAGATGTACCTTTCGGATATCTTCACGCTCTCCTGCAATCTGGCCGGGATCTGCGGCATCAGCGTGCCCTGCGGTTTTACATCCCACCCGAAACTGCCCATTGGGCTACAGCTCCTCGGCAAGCCGTTTGGCGAAGAAGCCATTCTCCGCTTGGCTTACGCGTACGAACAAGCGACTCCATGGCACTTGGAAAAGCCGCCCTTGGCCCGCTCCATGCCCGTAACTTCAGATTTTTCCCTCATTGACAAAGGACACCTTGGCCCTGTCAAGTAGCACCGAGCATGAGTGAACTTGCCAATCAAATTGCGGTAGTGACCGGGGCTGGACGCGGCATTGGTCGAGCCATCGCTTTGAAGCTCGCTGGAGCCGGGGCCGATCTCGTGTGCGTCTCTCGAACCATCGAGAATGCCGAGCGGGTGGCTGGTGAAGTGCGTGCTTTAGGCCGCCGCGCCTGGAGCCATGCTGTTGACGTGGCGGACTCCAGTGCAGTGTCCTTGGCCGCCGCCAAGATTCTCGAAGAGGCCGGCCGAGTGGACATCCTGGTGAACAATGCGGGAGTGACTCGGGATGGTTTGCTGATGCGGATGGGTGAAGGGGACTGGGATACCGTTCTGGACACAAACCTGAAGGGGGCATTTTCCTTCACCAAGGCGTTTTCTCGCGGTTTTCTCAAGCAGCGCTCCGGGCGCATCATTAATATCGCGTCGGTCGTCGGCCTCATCGGCAATGCGGGCCAATGCAATTACTCGGCAAGTAAGGCGGGCCTCATCGGCTTTACCAAAGCGGTTGCGCGCGAGCTCGCCTCCCGCGGCGTCACGGTGAACGCCCTGGCGCCCGGGTTCATTGAAACAGACATGACCGCCGTTTTGACGGAAGCGACCCGGGCCGAGTTGGTTGGACGGATTCCGCTTGGTTGTTTGGGTCAGCCGGATGATATTGCCATGGCGGCTCTATTTTTGGCCGGCCCGGCCGGGCGTTACATTACCGGGCAGGTGCTGGCAGTAGATGGAGGAATGGTGATGTGAAGCTCAAGTTTCTTTGTTTGCGCCAGCCGGAAACGCGGGCCTATTCAGGCTTGATTTTCAATGGTTTTATCGCGGTAAAAATTCACGAATCGGGGCTTGACGCCCCTGAACACCTCGCTTAGACACAGTTAAAAGTAACCGGAGATACGCATGGCTGCTGAAAAATCGATAGAGCAAAAGGTCAAAGACATCATCGTCGAACAACTCGGGGTGAATCCTGACCAAGTTACGCCTGAGGCCAAGTTCATTGAGGACTTGGGCGCCGACTCCTTGGACACGGTGGAACTGGTGATGGCCTTGGAAGAGGAATTTGGCCAAGAGATCCCCGACGAGGAGGCGGAGAAGCTTCAGAGCGTGGGGGACGTGATTAAGTACATCGAAGAGATTCAACAGAAGTAGCTGCGCGGTAGATTTCTAGGGCAGCCCCGGCTGGAATCAGCAGAGCGCTGCCCTTTTTTTATGTCCGATTCCAATACCGACACCAGAGTAGTGATCACCGGCTTGGGCGTTCTTTCTGCCCTTGGGCAGGACGTTGAGGTTTTTTGGCGCAACTTGGTGGCCGGCCAATGCGGTATTGACCGAATTGAGCTCTTTGATGCATCGGGTTATGACTGCAGGATTGCGGCTGAGATCAAGTCCTTGAGCTCGGCCGGCGCGTTTCCCTCTCCGAAAGAGGAGCGACGCACCGACCGTTATGCGAAGTTTGGCGTGATTGCGGCCTACCGTGCCCTGCTGGATTCGGGTTTGGACTTGGAGCGCGCCAATCGTGATGAAATAGGGGTTTTCATCGGCTCAGGAATCGGTGGACTGTGGACGACGGAAGAGCAGCACCGCATTTTGCTAGCTAAGGGTCCCGGACGGTTATCACCGTTCATGATCCCGATGCTGATTTTGAACATGGCCTCGGGCTTGTTCTCGATGTACTACCGGCTTCGGGGGCCTAACTTGGCGACTTGTTCAGCGTGCGCAACCGCCTCCCACGCGATCGGAGAGGCCTGGCGCACCATCAAGATGGGCGATGCTCAGGTGATGTTTGCTGGCGGAACCGAAGCCACCATCACTCCCCTGGGCATAGGGGGTTTTTGTGCGATGCGGGCGATGAGCACGCGCAATGATGAGCCAAAGCGGGCATCCCGACCCTTTGATGCTGGTCGCGACGGATTTGTCATGGGTGAGGGTGCCGGCATTGTTGTGTTGGAGGAGCTTAATCATGCCCGAGCCCGCGGAGCCCGGATTTATTGCGAGCTAGTCGGCTATGGAAACACCGCCGATGCGCATCATATGACTGCTCCCTCTCCGGAAGGCGAAGGCGCGGCTCGATGCATGCGAATGGCCTTGCGCTCGGCCCGGCTGAATCCGGAGGAAGTGTCCTATATCAACGCCCACGGAACCTCCACGCCCCAAGGCGATATTTGCGAAACCCTGGCGATAAAGACGGTGTTCGGCGATCACGCTCGGCGAGTAGCGGTGAGTTCGACCAAGGGAGCTACCGGGCACATGCTCGGTGCGGCAGGCGCCGTTGAGATGGCCATTTGTGCCAAGGCCATCGAAACGGGGATTGTCCCCCCAACGATCAACCTGGACCAGCCCGACGCCCAATGTGACCTCGATTACGTGCCCCACGCGGCGCGCGAGATGCCGGTGAAAGCGACGGTCAACAACTCCTTCGGCTTTGGCGGTCACAACGCCTGTTTGGTGGCCACGCGCTTTACCGACTAGTCGCTCGGCTTTTTGCGTGCGCGGGCCGGTCGATACAGGTAGATTCAGCGGATGGCCGATCCCTTCCGACAACTGCTTGAGGCCACGATTCAACACCTCGAAGATCTCCGCGACCACGGCACGCGGTTCGTTGCGCTTGCGCCCGAGAGTCTGACCGCGCTCGGTAGCCGACCGCGCCAGCGACGTTCCCCCGCCCCGACGCAGGCCGCGTCTCCGCCGGCGACCCCGGCATCGCGTATTGGTAAAGTATCTGGGGAACCCCCGAACCGCGCCGTCACCGCTGCACCCCCCCCCTCCGATGCCCCCTCCACGGCTGCGCCTGAGATGGTGGCTACGCGCAAGCCGCTTAATCGGGAGGAGAAGGAGGTCGCCATGGCCGCCTTGAGAGAGCGCGCGCTGGTTTGCCGGAGGTGCGAGCATTTGGCCGCCGCCCGCAAGAATGTGGTCTTCGGCGTCGGCGACATCCATTCTCCCTTGATGTTCGTGGGCGAGGCTCCTGGAGCTGACGAGGACGTGCGGGGCGAGCCGTTTGTGGGCGCCGCTGGGCAATTGTTGACCAAAATCATATTGGCCACGGGTTTGTCACGATCGACGGTTTACATCGCCAACATTCTGAAGTGCCGACCGGACACTCCCGGGCAGACGGCTGGCAATCGCAAACCCTCGCCGGCCGAAATGACGACTTGCCTGCCTTACCTGTTGGAGCAAATTGACATCATCCAACCTCGTGTACTGGTCGCGCTTGGTGCCACCGCGATCGAGGGACTGCTGGGTAAGACCGAGGGCATTACCCGGCTGCGCGGCCAATGGCGTGTCTTTCGAGGGATTCCGCTGATGCCCACCTACCATCCCGCCTTCCTCCTACGGAACCAAGCGCTGAGCGTGAAACGGCAGGTTTGGGAGGATATGCTCAAGGTGATGGAGAAACTGGAGATGCCAATCAGCGAGAAACAGCGCAATTACTTCCTCAAGCCGTGAGATGGTTCTCCGCGGTGGCCGGTTGGGTCAGGCGACTCGCTGCCGCGCTGCTTGTTTTCGGGTTGTTGGTCACGCCGTTGTTGGTCGAACGCTACCGGGGGCTTGGCGCCCTGCGGCGGTGGCAGGCGGCCCGACGCGCTGCGGGAGAGAAATTGTCCGTGGGAGAGCTGATACCCGGCCCGGTGGCAACTGATTCGACTCGAACTCTGAGCGCCGCGGAGATGCGCGCTCGGCTGGCTCCGCTGGCAGGTTGGGGTGTCTTGCCCAGCCCCATGTCGTTCGTCGCGGCTGGCAAGGCACGCGCGATCAGCCTGGCCGACGACTGGGGCGACTATCCCGACCCGCGCAACCTGCGCACCTGGCAGGTCCTCAGTTCGCAGCTGACCCAACTTAGAGGCGCCCTCGAGCGAGCCCGTTCCGACGCTTTGGATACCAATCTCGTGATTGCGGAGAATTACCGGCAGCAAACCGCCCCACCCGCTCTCGGCGCTTATTCGGGCGCCGCTCGCCACCTTGCCGCATCCGCTCTGCTTGCGTTACACGAACGGCGCATGACGGAGGCCTGGCAGAACACCGTCGCGCTGCTATTTGTGGATCGATGGCTGCAGGCCGAACCGTGGGTCGTTTCCCAATCCGTCAGAGCCAACCTCAGCAATACGGCCTGTGACGTGGTCTGGGAGCTTCTGCAATCACCCGGATGGACCGAGGAACAGTTGGCCAGCCTGCAGGCCGCATGCGTCACTGTTAGTCCCCTGGAGAGTCTTGCCGCCACACTGCGACTCGAACGTGCCCGCGCAGACGAGCTGTTCGACTCGTTCCGTCACTCACTCAAGAGCCTGGTGTCCTTCGGCGCGCCGCTATCCACCGGCAGCGGTTCGGCCTCCAACCCCAATTCAGGGCCCATGCAAATGATCGAGCCACTGGTTGATTCCACAGCCAAGGTAAGATCGACACTCTACGGCAGTCTTTGGCGGTTTGCGTGGTCGTACCATGACCAATTATTGCATGATCAAGTGGCGCAGGTTGACATTCAAGGAGCCTTGGACTTGGCCAATGGGCGATCCACCCTGGCCAAGGTGCGCGAGCGCCAACGGGCAACGGATCCGCGGCGGTTGGACACGTTCTACGATCGGATTCGCTACCAGGTTTCGCGCAACTTTGGCACCTTTGCATTCAGCTTGCTGTCACGTGTCGTGACCAGCCAAACCCGTCGCGAAATGGCCATGGCGGCGGTCGCTATCGAACGCTACCGGCTGCGAGAGGGCCGGGTGCCCGATCACCTCGAATCGCTCCTTCCTGACCTTCTCCGCACCTTGCCTCGGGATTATTTCGACGGGAAACCGCTGCGCTATCGCTCGACCGGGCCTGCCGATTTCCTCCTCTATTCGGTGGGCGAGAACTGTCTCGATGAGGATGGCAACGCGGAGGCGGAGCCGGGCCTCCCGACCAGTGCGCAGACCGGCCGGGATCTGGTATGGCCGCGGGTGGTGAGCGAGAAAGAGTTTGCGGCTCAACGCCGGTTCAGACGGTAGCCATCGAGAGCAACGTCCAGAACCGCGTTGGTGACGTGCTGAGCGCAGCCGTACTGGGCCCCGAGGTCTGAACTCTTTCCAGTCAACGTCGAACTGTGCTTCGAGACCAACACAAAGGCGCGATTCAACGTGCTCCGTGTCCGGACGGCGCGGTTTTAACTTTCTCTGATCAGGTCTGGCCGTTATTTTTCCGCGATGTCTAAACCCCTCTCGATCGCCTTCATCGGCGCGGGCAAGATGGCCTCCGCGCTGGCGCGAGGCTTCATTGGCGGCGGTATCGCGGCAGCCGACTCTATAGTGGCCAGCGATGTTTCCGAGCAGGCTCGAGTTGCCTTTGCCCGGGAAGTCGGCGCTCGCGTGCAGCCGAACAATCGCGATTTGGCCAGACAAGCCTCGACGATCGTTCTTGCGGTGAAGCCCAATCAGGTCGCTGGTGTTCTGGCGGAGATGCGTTCCGATCTGACGCGTGATCATCTGGTGATCTCAATCGCGGCCGGGATTTCCCTCAAAGCGATTGAGAGTGCGCTCCAGCCCGGCACACGAGTGATTCGGGTCATGCCCAACACGCCGGCCCTGGTCGGCGCATGTGCCTCAGCTTATGCCCTGGGCGAATCGGCAACTTCGGAGGACGCCCAAATTGCGGATCGACTGTTCGCCTCGATCGGCTCCACGTTTGAGGTCAAAGAGGGTTTGTTAGACGCGGTAACGGGGTTGAGCGGAAGCGGGCCGGCGTATGTATTTGTGATGATCGAGGCGCTTAGCGATGGGGGCGTGGCGGCTGGGCTTCCACGCGACGCTGCTATCCGTTTGGCCGCACAGACCGTGCTAGGCGCAGCAAAGATGGTACTCGATACCGGCCTGCATCCGGCAGCGCTCAAAGACATGGTGGCGAGTCCCGGCGGTACCACTATCGAGGGCTTGCATGAGCTGGAGAAAGCGGGAGTTCGCGGCGCGATCATGAACGCGGTTCGCGCGGCGGCTGAAAAAGCAGCCCAAATGGGCCGGAAGTGACTCTCGCCAACTCGTGGAAGCCCTTCGCTGGCGGCGTGGGTGTCGTGGGGGCGCCTTCGCCCCGTTTCCCAGGACTGCGGGGGGTTCGGCGCGAGCCGATCATCAGGGTCGTCAACGCCTTGCCGGCCCGGCGTTGGGGCTTGTCCGAGGGAGTGCTCGAACATCCACAGCCTCCATCCCGGCTGCGCGGATCGCCTGCATGCCCAATTCGGTATCCTCATAAGCGCGGCAGCGCTGTGGGTTCACCCCAAGTTGTCGCGCCGCCTCCAGGAATACATCCGGCGCCGGTTTGTGGCGTCGGACATCCTCGCTCGTCACCACCGCCTTGAACAGGCCGCGGATTCCGAGATGGTCGAGCACTTGCTCGATCACCCGCCGTGTGCCACCTGATGCGACCGCCATGGGAAGGCGGCCATAACTCTCCTGAGCGATGGCGACCACGGTATTGATTGGCTCGACCTGCGCAATCAGCGGCAGGTACTCCGCCTCCTTCTCCCGGGCGACGCTGAAATGATCCAAGCCCAACCCCTGCTCCCGGCTAAGCATTTCCAGGATTTCGCGGGAGGGCACGCCTCCCAGGGCGTAGAAACGATCTTCCTCAAAGCGAAATCCGTGGCGGGCGGAGATGACTTGCCAGGCGCGCCAATGCAGAGGCATGGTGTCGGCTAAAGTCCCGTCGCAGTCGAAGATCAGCCCTTCGGGCTGTTGTGGATGTGCTAGCTTCATGAAAAACGAGGAAAGGACGGCACTTCGAGGTGTTGGCCGGCCTAAAGTACCAACGCGGCCAGTTTTTCCTCAAGATCGTGCGCCATGAGCGGTTCGATGATGCCATCCATGTCTCCCGCTATGAAGGTCGGCAGGTTGTACAGGGTTAATTCGATCCGATGATCGGTCACCCGGTTTTGAGGGAAATTGTATGTTCGGATGCGCTCGTTGCGTTCGCCGGTGCCCACCTGGGCCTTCCGCTGCGCGGCATATTTCGCGTTTTCTTCGGCCACCTTGCGGTCTAACAGACGCGAGCGCAGCACCTTCATGGCCTTGGCCTTGTTCTTCTGTTGTGAACGCTCGTCAGCGCACCGGACGATCAGCCCTGAAGGTTTATGGATAATCTGCACGGCAGAATCCGTGGTATTAACACCTTGGCCGCCTGGGCCTGAAGCACGGCAGACCGTGATCTCCAGGTCCTCAGGTTTAACCTCCACGTCCACTTCCTCGGCTTCCGGCAGCACGGCTACTGTTGCCGTGCTGGTATGGATGCGGCCTTGGGCTTCGGTGGCGGGGACACGCTGGACGCGGTGAACGCCGCTTTCGTACTTCAACCGCTTATAGACGTTGCTGCCGATGACACTGAAAATGATTTCTTTGAATCCTCCAAGGTCGGAGGAACTGGCGTCCAGCGTTTCGACCTTCCAACCCTGCGTTTCGGCGTAGCGGGTGAGCATCCGATAGAGGTCCGCGGCAAAGAGAGCTGACTCCGAGCCACCTGCACCGGCTCGAATCTCGATAATGGTATTGCGCGAATCGGCTGGATCGGAGGGCAAGATTCCTTCCTGCACCTTCTTGGCCAGGCCTTCGAGCTTGGTCTGGAGCAGAACTGTGTCCTCCCGGGCAAGCGCTGCCAATTCAGCATCATTCTCGTGGCGCAGGAGTGCCTCGCTGGACGCGAGGTCTGATTTAACCTTCAGGTAGGCTTGGCCGTGGCCGACCAAGTCTTTGAGCCGAGCGTATTCCCTGGCTAGCTCTTGCGCTCTCTGGTTGTTCTCAAAAACCTTCGGATCGCTCAACGCGGCTTCGACCTCGCTGAATCGCCGCGCGAACCTGTCGATATGAGGCTGCAAATCCATGCTCCCCGGAAAAAGAGACCGCCCGCGAGGCGTGAACCAAGCGGGCGGGGAAAGCTGAACCAAGCTACTTCTTTTTCTTCTTCGTGGCCGCCATGGCGGCCTGGGCCGCGTGAGTTTTGGCCATCCGTTGCTGGAATTTATCTACCCGTCCAGCGGTATCCACGAACTTCTGTTGGCCGGTGTAAAAAGGGTGGCAGGCATTGCAGATACCCACAATAATCACTGGCCTGGTTGAGCGAGTCTTAAAGGTGTTGCCGCAGGCGCAGCGGACTTCCGCTTCCTGGTACTTCGGATGTATGTCAGCTTTCATAACAAAGGCCGAGTAACCTACCAGTCCCACGCCGTCTGACAAGCCCCAATTGCGCTTGATCTGAGCTGTGAGTGGTTTTTCAGTTCCTGGGGTCTCCCAGCGGCGGTGCCGACGGGGTGGCGCCTTCCTGCGGGGTATCGTCCTCTTCGCCGGTTGCCGGGTCCGGCGCTTCTGGAGCCTCCATGGGGAGTTTGAGCTCACGCATCGCTTTCTCCAGAGCCGCGCGGAAGATGTAACGGTGGTTGGGAGTGATTACGAAGTAACGGAATAGCCCAGCCCGCCGCCGAATGGTCAGGAATCGGCGCGAGGGATGCAAGGTGTTCCACCACTGTTCCCCTCGCTCGCCGTGGCGCAAACGGCGGGCAGAGATGGTGCGAATGTCCGACAGAGGCAGCCTCCTCACCGGCAGCCCAAAAAGAGTCACTTGGAGATGCTTGCGGGTGATGCGATAGCGAAACTGAGTAGTCAGCCAGGCGAGCGCGAGCGTCACCGGGACTGCGGCGAGCATCGTCCAGATGGCAGTTCTGAGCATCTAACGTTACTTGGCTGGGTCTGGAATGAACACCGTTTGACCCACCCGCAGACTCTTGGGTCGGAGTCCCGGATTTGCTCTAAGCACTTGATCCAGAGTGACTTTAACGCCGCTCTGCTGGTAGGCGGCAACGACTGAACCCAAGGTGTCGTGTTCCCTTATGGTATACTCATAGCCCTTTTGCGGTGTGGTCTGAACGGGCTCAGGGGTTGCTACTTTTCTCGGCGGGGGCTCAGGCGCCGGGGTGGGTGCCACCGCCAGTTTGCGGATCTCTTCTAGAATCAACTTCTTGTCCTCCTCGCGTTTACGGTCGATCTCCTGAAGCCGTTCAGTGAGCTTGTGGAGATCCTCACGGCTGACCCAGGTGTTCGCATCATGGGAGCGGTCTTCCTTGAGCCGCACCAACTCCTCCCTCAGCTCGGTGATCCTTTTCTGAAGCGCAGCTTGCTGGTCTACTAAGACTTCGGTTGTGGCTGCCAAGCGCTTGTAGCGCTCCTCCGCGTTCTCCTTCTCAGCGTCGGCGGCCGCTGGATTTGTTGGTTCCTCAGCCGCCGAAGCGGCGGGGCCAGCCAGCCATCCGGCCAGCGAGATCATCAGCACCATGAGGGTTCGTTTCATGACCGCGAACATAGGAAGGGCATAGATCTGGTGCAAGCGGGAACGGGGCATGCGCCCTGGATCTGCTCTTCATCACTTGCCCTTGGCGCGATTTGCTCTATCTTGGCTTCGGATATGCTGAAAAAGATACTGTTCCTGTTGTATTTCGCTTTTGGCGTCGGCTTGGGCGTCGCGGATGCTCCAGCCACGACGCCGTCAGTCCCGAACTTGGCGCCGGTCAACGACCTCATCCTCTTCACTCACAAGTACACCAACACGCCGCCGCTGACTGCCGGCACCAATGATTCCGACGTCGCGGTTCTTACCTCCAAGCTCCTCGAGCGAACCCATTACACCCGACATCCGCTCGATGATTCAGTTTCCGAGAAATTCCTCCAGCGCTATCTTGAAATGCTTGATGGGGCCCATTTCCACTTTCTCAAGTCCGACATCAAGGACTTCGACCGCTACCGCGACACTCTGGATGATCTGACCCGAAAACGGGACACTCAGCCGGCCAATGAGATCTTCTCCCGGTTCTTGCATCGCGTCGAACAGCGGGTGGAGTATGCGGCCGAATTGCTCCGAACGGAGACCTGGGATTTTTCTGACCACGAACGCTATACGCCCGACCGCAGGCATTCGGAATGGCCTGAAGATCTAGACGCAGCCAAGGTTCTCTGGAAACAGCACCTTCGCTACGAGTACCTCCAAGAAAAGCTCGGCAAACAGAAACCGGACGAAATCCTCAAGACTCTATCCAATCGCTACAAGCGGTTGTTGCGGACCTTGGGTGAGTTCGACAGCGACGATGTGCTGGAGCTCTACCTGACGGCTCTCTGCCGTGCCTACGATCCGCATTCCGACTACATGGGCAAGTCGGCGCTCGAGAATTTCGCGATCAGCATGAAGCTCTCCCTTTTTGGGATCGGAGCACTGCTCCGTTCGGAGGATGGTTACTGCAAGATCCAGGAGGTTATGGCTGGCGGACCCGCCGCCCGCAGCAAGAAGCTCAGACCAAACGACAAAATAATCGCGGTCCAACAGGCCGGCCAAGAGCCCGTGGACGTGGTGGACATGAAGCTTACGAAGGTAGTGGAAATGATCCGCGGCCCGAAAGGAACTGAGGTCACGCTGAACGTCCTGCCGGCGGAGGCCACCGATCCTTCGGCGCGCAAGAGCATCACGCTGGTCCGTGATGAGATCAAGCTCGAGGACCAGGAGGCCAAAGCGAAGATCATCGATATGACTGGTCCCGACGGCAAGACGGTCCGGCTTGGATTGATCGATCTTCCCTCGTTTTACGCCAGTTTCGACCTGGGCCCTTCCCAGGGCAAATCAGAGCCCCGAAGCACGACCGCTGACGTTTCGCGTCTGATCAAGAAATTGCTCGAAGAGAAGGTGTCGGGCATCATCCTGGATCTGCGCCGCAACGGGGGCGGCAGCCTCGAGGAGGCGATTACGCTCACGGGCCTGTTCATCAAGGAAGGCCCCATCGTCCAGGTGCGAGATTTCAATGACGAGGTCAACGTTGAGTACGATCGCGATCCCTCGGTGCTCTACGACGGGCCCCTGATGGTGCTCACCAGCCGCTTCAGCGCCTCGGCTTCCGAGATTCTCGCCGCTGCACTTCAAGACTACGGCCGGGCGGTTCTAGTTGGGGACAGCTCGACGCATGGCAAAGGCACGGTTCAGACCATCTATGAACTCCAGAAGTTCATGCGCCGAAGCTTTCCGGGCAATTACAACCCCGGGGCGATCAAGGTGACTATCCGGAAGTTCTACCGGGCGACCGGCTCTTCGACGCAGTTGAAGGGAGTAACCCCTGACATCGTTCTGCCGTCCGTCAATAACTACTTGGAGACTGGGGAAACCTCCCAACAGTTCGCGCTCCAGTGGGACCAAATCAAGAAGGCCGACAATTTTACGCCGCTTGACAGAGTTCAGCAGTTTTTTGAGGAATTGCGCGTTCGAACGGCACAGCGTCAGAAGTCCGACCCCGAGTTTGCTTACGTTCGTGAGGACATTGAGCGGTACCAGAAAGCCCTGCAGGACAAGAGCGTTTCTCTCAATGAACAGGAGCGGCTACGCGAAAAGAGCGAAGACGAGGCTCGTGTAGCCAAGCGCAAGCAGGAGCGTCTGGCCCGGGGTGAATCGAAGGACACGATCTATGAGATCACCCTCAAGCAGGCGGCCGAACCCGGCCTGCCCCCCGCGTTCGTGCCGACGAACCATGTCGCCAAAGTAACTGGCACAGACGCGGTCCCCAAGCGCGATTCTGTTGCGGGAACGACTGCCGGTGCGACAAACCAACTCGCCAAATCCTCGGCCCAAGCCAAGGCTAAAGACGACGCAGACAGTGACACGAGCGCCCAGTCGGCGGATACGGCCGATGGGGTGGCCGACGCTGATATCGAGGATCATGTCCCGGTGGTGGATATCGGGCTGGAGGAGACCAAGCGGATTTTGGCGGATTTCATCTCTCTGACCAGCCCTGGCAGGGTAGCCGCTGGGACCGCCACGGTGAAGAACTGATTTGACAGGTACCAACGCTGACCCTAGGTTGAGCCAACACAAAAACTATGGCCGAGAATAATCCCAGCGTGCCGCCCAAGCCGGCGGAGGCTGCCAAGATCCAACCCAAGAAGGAAACCGTTCGGATCAATTTGCCGCCCAAGCCGACTGCCGCTCCGACGATCAAGATACCTGCTCCGGCCGCCGCCGCGCCAGCAGGGGCTGCCGCCCCGGTGGCAGTCGCAGTAGCGGGTGCCGCTCCCGCCGCCGCCCCGCCGCCGCCCCCGAGCGCCGCAGCGGCTCGGCCGATGGCCTCCAGCGTTAGTACCCCCAGTTCAGTTTCTACTCCTAGCGTACCGCGCCCTGCGCCAGCCCCTCGCCCCGCCCCCGCGCGAGCCTCGGTTAGTCCGATCGACAAGGGCTTGGCCATTGCAGTGGCGCTGGTCTGTGTGCTTGTTTTGGTTCGTGTCTTCCTGTTGGCTGGGTCGAACTGAAGCAACGCAGCCTCCTGCTGGAGGACAACTTCCAAACCCTTCCTCAGTCTCCCCGAGTGGGACGTCTGCGCTCTTGTTTATGGCAAGCTCATCCATCCTCACCCTTAGCGAATCGAATTTTGACGAGCAGGTGCTCAAGTCCCCGGTTCCAGTGCTGGTCGATTTTTGGGCCGAATGGTGTGGTCCCTGTCGTATGATTGCTCCCTTGCTCGAGGAACTCGCCACTGAATACGATGGCAAAATCAAGATCGGCAAGGTCAACGTTGACGACAACCAGCAGTTGGCCGGCGATTATCGAGTGAGTGCCATCCCGACGCTCCTGGTTTTCATGAAAGGCGATGTCCAGGAGACGATCGTCGGACTGAAGAGCAAGCGTGATCTGAAGGCCTCTTTGGACCGCCTCATCAGCAGTTGAACCGGTCGAGCGGGCCGTCCCCATGCCCCTCATCGTCACGCCTTCGAAGCTCGCTCGCCAATCTGAATTCTACCATCAACTGGGCTCCATGCTCAGCGCCGGTTTGGGACTCATCCCGGCATTAGATCACCTCGGACACCATCCCCCGGCCCGCTCGTTCCGGCTCCCGATTCAGCGCCTTCTGGAGCATTTGGGCCAGGGGGCAAACTTCACCGATTCCATCCAGCAGATACCCGGATGGCTGCCTTCCTTCGACCTCGCTCTGATCGAGGCCGGCGAGAAAAGCGGCCGCTTGGATGCCTGCTGCCGGTTATTGGCCGACTACTATCGCCAACGCGCGGACATGGCCCGGAAGGTCCTGGGCGGCCTGGCGTATCCGCTGTTCGTCCTGCACATGGGAATTTTTCTCTTCCCCTTCGCTGACTTCTTCACGTCGGGGAACCTGGTGGTGTACCTGTCCCGAACCCTTGGCGTGCTCGTCCCGCTCTATGCCGCCGCATTCTTGATTGCGCTCGCCTGCCAAGGCCGCCGGGGTGAAGAATGGCGGGCTTGGATCGAGCGTATCCTCCACCCCATTCCCCTCCTCGGCACTGCCCGTCGTTACCTGGCCTTGGCGCGGCTTGCTGCCGCGCTTGAAGCGCTCCTGAACGCCGGAGTGTCGATCATTCAGGGATGGGGCATGGCTGCGGCCGCCAGCGGTTCTCCGGCGATTCTGCGTGCGGTTCGTGGCTGGCTGCCCCTTCTGGAAAACGGCTCGACACCTTCTGAGCTGGTGCGGGCAACGCCGGTGTTTCCGGAGATGTTCGCGAGTCTGTATTTTACTGGCGAAGTGAGCGGGAGCCTCGACGATACTTTGAAGCGCCTTCACGTCCTTTACCAGGAGGACGGGACACGCAAACTCCAAGCGGTTGTGGAATGGACCCCCCGTCTGGTCTATCTCTGCGTCGCCTTGATTATCGCCTACAGGATCGTGAGTTTCTATCTCGGCTACTTCGGCGAGATTAATAAACTCACCGGCCCCTGAAGGCCCCCGCAGGGCAACCCCAGTAACCGAACAGCGGCGGAGTCGGCGTGTTTGCGCCGCTCCGCCGCCGATGTCCAAACCATCAGGCCTTAGTCGGTCACTTTGACTTTACGCGGCTTTACTTGTTCCGCCTTGGGCAACTTCACTGTAAGTACGCCCTGCTCAATTTGTGCCGAGATCCGGGCCGCTTCGATCATCGGATCGAGCATGAAAGTGCGGCGGTAGTCGCACGAATTGCTCTCCCGATACAGGGTTCCCTCGTCACTCTTCGCCGGCTGCCGGTGGCCGATGAGAGTCAGTTCGTTGTTTTCGAGCAAGACCTCCAGGCCGCTCTTGTTGACGCCAGGCATGTCCGCCCGCAGGACGTATTCGTCCTTGTTCTCCTCGATATCCACTTCCGGGGCCACGTAACGTTTTTCAACCTGGGAAGCTTCAGAGGTGCCTTGAACTTTCGTTAATGTATTCATGGTGTTTTAGGTTGGCCCCGGGTGGACGCTGCCGCCGCCCCGGGGCCTCGATGCTTAGCCAACCTTCACTTCGATCTGCTTGGGCTTGGCCTCTTCCGTCTTGGGCAGAGTGACCGTCAGCACGCCGTCCCGGTAAGAGGCGGTGATCGCCTCCACCTTGACTGGCTTGGGCAGCGCCAGGGTGCGATGGAAACGCCCGTAGAAGCGTTCGGTGCGGTAGTTCTCGCCCTGCTCGCTCTTTTTCTCCTCGGTTCTTTCTCCCGAGATGCTCAGCACGCCGTCATGGACGGACACCTCGATGTCCTCCTTGCGCAGCCCGGGCAACTCGACCGTAGCGATCAAATTGTCCTTCTCTTCGCGCAAATCCAATGCTGGAGCCCATCCGTTGAAGGTCTCGCCAGCCCTTCCAGGCTCGCCAAATGGCAAGTCGAACAACCGGTTGATCTCCTCACGGAGTGATGTCCAATGATCCGTCGGGGCGGGTGCCCAGAACTCAGGTCGATGTAATCTTACAAGTCTCATTTGATGGTCTTTCGTTTGATGGTTTAGCTATTCACGTTCGATGTCTTCCTGTAGTGAAAGCTAATCAGATGCCAGCACCACGAGGTGGATTTGTAAAAAATGTAAAAGGTTATATATAAATAGTTTATGAATATTTTATGGAGAGGATCACTTGTTGATAATGCGCCAATATGGCACTATTTGGTGTGCATCTTGGGGCGTTAGTGTGTCAATATGGCGCTTAGTGGCAAGGCTTTCGACTCGAGGTGCTCGCTTGGCTTGAGTTTGAGCCTCCGGACGTTCGCTCGGCTTGGTGCGTACTCCAGGAAACCGCCAAAGAAACCCTTTGCTTTCAGCGCCCTGTATGGTAGAAATCGTTATCGCTTGCGGTTTCCGCGAGCGCCAACAGCTTTACCAAGTTTCGGCCAATTTTATGCCCCAGCATCGCAGCCTCCGCGCAACCGGCACCATGGGTGCCAAACGGAACGTGCTCAAACGTTTCGAACGAGTTGACCTGCTCAAGAAACGCACTCAATGGAAAGATGGCGACCGAGTGACGGGCCTGCGCAAGACCAAGCCGGAGAGCTAGAATTGGGCTTGTGCCCGCCCCCTAGTCTGGAAACCAGTGGGGTCTAATGCTCGTACGCCTGCAAAAATTCCTGGCGGACGCCGGCGTAGCATCGCGGCGTGCCAGCGAAGCAATCATTCTTGCCGGGAGGGTGGAGGTCAACGGCGCGAAGGCGTCGGAGCTCGGCGCGAAGGTCGATCCCGATCATGACGAGGTGCGTGTCGATTCCCAGCCGATCAAATCTCGCCGCAAGCTCTACGTGGCGCTCAATAAGCCGGCAGGTTACCTGTGCACCCGCAGTGATCCAGAGCAGAGACGGATCGTTGCGGACCTCCTGCCTTCGGAGTGGCGGCACGCTTATCCCGTTGGGCGCCTTGATTGCCACTCCGAGGGGCTGCTGTTGCTGACCACGGATGGGGACTTTTGTTTGCGGCTGACCCATCCTCGTTACGGTGTGCGCAAGAAATACCTCGCTACGGTGGAGGGCCGTGTGGAGGCTTCGAACCTCCGAGTGCTAACACAGGGCGTGACCGATGAGGGCGAGCGCCTGAAAGCGGACAAGGCCCGTTTGGTGTCTTCAAGCCGTTCACAGAGCCTGATTGAGCTGGAGTTGCTCGAGGGTAAGAAACGCGAAGTGCGCCGTCTGTTCGCGTCGCAGGGCTTGAACGTGCAGCGGTTGCAGCGCACCCAGATCGGGCCCATCAAGCTTGGCGAATTGCCGGTAGGCAAATGGCGCGTGCTTACTCCGCCGGAACTGAAGTCGTTGCTGGCCGCCAGCCGCCCGGAAGCGCCCGCCGCTGCGAGCGTTGACAGAACGGCGCGTCCGCTCTCTACTCCTTAAAAACATGAGAAGCTACTGCTGGTTGTTGACCGCCGGGGCGCTGGTAGCCCGCGTGTTGGTCGTATCAAGCCTCGCGCAGACAACCGCGACCGTCACGCATGACCGCGTCAACGTTCGTGGCCGGCCGACTGTTTCCAGCGAGGTCATCACTCAGCTCCACAAGGGGGAACCGGTCGTGGTATTGGAAGAAATTAAAGCCGAGAAGCCCAAAGCGGGAGAGCCAGCGGTTTGGTCCAAGATTCAGATGCCGGCTAACACGCCTGTTTGGGTGAACGCCGGTTTCGTCGATCCTTCCACGAAGCTCGTAACCGTCAAGAAGCTCAACCTCCGAGCGGGTCCAGGTGAGAATTATAGCGTGGTCGGATTGCTCACCAAGGATTCGGAAGTCAAAGAAGTCCGAATCGTGGATCAGTGGATGGAAATTGAGGCCCCGACCAACACTTGGGCTTTCCTGGCGGCAGATTATTTGGAAAAGGGGCCGGCGGCTGTAAAGGAAACCCCGACTGAGCCGGCCAAGGAAGCGGCGGTTGAGCCTGCGAAAGAGGTTCCCGCGCCCATCCAGCCGGACGCGTCCCAGCCAGTCGCCACGCCCCCATCAACCCCGCCTCAGGCGGACAATTCCGCAACTCCCCCAACTCAGCCGGCGGCGCCGGTAACTGAAGCCACTAAGGACGCTGCCGCTGCCGCGCCCGCTTTGGATGCAACTGCGGCGCCCGTGCCCGCTCCGCAGCCTGCGCCGTCCCCTGTGGCGCCGCCTGAAAAGCCTGCTGAACCCGCCCCGGACGCGGTCGTGAAACAGCCGGAAACCGGCTTAGTCGGGGGGAACGAACCGCCCGTCGCGGCTGCTCCGTCGAGTGCTACCAACGACACTTCGGCACCTTTGCCGGGGCCGATTACCAAGCGGATCGTGCGTCGGGAGGGCGTGGTGAAGACCACGGTTAGCATTCAAGCCCCGACTTACTATGAGTTGGTGGCCACGGATACCGGCAAGACTATCAATTACCTCCACCCGCTTACCCCGGACCAGAAGGTCAAAACGTTCAAAGGCCGCCATGTCATTGTTACTGGCGAGGAGTTGATCGATCCGCGCTGGCCTAAAACCCCGGTCATCAATCTCGACACAATCGAGCCGGCGCCGTAATGGCTTGCTCGAACCTGATTGACGGCCGAGCCATCGCCGAGCAGATCCATGCGGAAACTGCCCAGCGGATTTCGGCTCTTTCTGGTCGTGGCGTACAGCCGGGACTTGCGTTTGTCCGTGTTGGTGAAGACCCCGCCTCCCAGGTCTACGTTGGCATGAAGGAGCGGATGTGCGCGCGGCTTGGTATCCGGTCCGCCACCCACGTCTTGCCCGAGTCGACTGCCACAACGGAGCTGCTCGCGCTCGTGGCCTCTCTCAATGCTGACCACTCTGTCCACGGGATTCTGGTGCAGGCTCCGCTGCCGCGGCAAATCCATGCCGACGCTATTTACTCCGCAGTTTCTCCTCAGAAGGATGTGGATGGGTTCCATCCCATCAATATGGGCAAATTGCTCCTGGGCGACACCAGCGGGTACGTTCCCTGTACTCCCGCTGGGGTGCACGAACTTTTGATTCGGTCCGGCACCCCGATCGCAGGTGCGCAAGTGGTGATTCTCGGCCGGGGCAACATTGTGGGCAAACCCATGGCGGCGGTTCTGATGCAAAAGGCCAGAAATGCCGATGCCACAGTAACTGTATGCCACTCGCGCACGCGCGACCTGGCTGGGCACTGCCTGAGGGCCGACATCCTGATTGCGGCGATGGGCACACCGCGTCTCGTCCGGGCTGACATGGTCAAACCAGGCGCGACCGTGATTGATGTGGGCGTAAATCGGGTCCAAGATCCGACCGCAAAATCCGGCAGCCGACTTGTGGGCGATGTTGATTTCGAGTCCGTCCAACCAGTGGCCGGGCGGATCACACCCAACCCTGGTGGTGTTGGCCCTATGACCATTGCGTTGCTGATGCGCAACACGGTTCATGCCGCCGAACGCGCCTGCGCCGATTAACGCTTTCCCACAAATACGTAGTCAGGCTGCTCCAGCATCCCTATCCTTCACTCACGATTTAATTCAGAACCTTGACATCGATTCATGCAACCAACTCGCATATTGCCCGACCTCCAGGCTTCCCTCGTCTGTGAGGAAGTCCGCCAGGAAATCACCGGAAACTTCATCCTCCTTGGAGTTATCGGTTACCTGCGCGTCCCCCAGGTGCCGATTACTGCCTTCAAACTCTGCGTCATGAACCGCTGGACCGCAGGGGTTGGGACGTTCACCGAGAATGTCCGCTTGATCGCCCCGGATCAAACCACTGTTTTGCGCCAAGGCCAGGTGAAGTTCGCATTGCCCGATGCAGCGCATCACGCCGTGAACGTGACGGTGTTCGGACAGGTCGAGTTCCCATCGGCAGGGGTGTATTATGTCGAGGTGGTGGTGGATGAGGTCATGAAGTTGCGCTATCCCATGCCGTTGCTGGTCCAGCCCCCACCGCAAAACCCTCAGAACCAGGCCCAGCAGCCCCAGCCACCTAAACCACAGGCATAGCCCGCCTGGAAAGGGGGTTCTCCGTGGCTACCCCTGCTGAAGAGCCGCCGCCGCCGGTCGCTTGGCAACCATTCACCTTTAAGGGAGTGGCTGCCTTTGGCTCGGCGGGCGCCGGGGGCACGTTGCTCATCGCCTGCCTGATTGGGTGTCTTGCGGCGGCCGCCAGCGCATACTTTCTGTGCAGGGCCTGGCTTCCCGTTGTGTCTTCGGCCGTTGGCAACCTCCCGCCGCGCGCCGAGATCAGGGGTGAACGGCTTTCCTGGCCCACCAATGCGTCAGCCACTCTAGGGGAAAGCGCTTTCCTGGCCCTTAGGATCAACCCCACTGCGAGGTTAGATCCGGGACAGAGTGCGGACGTTCAGGTGGTTTTCACCAGGAGCACACTCGAAGTTTCCGACCTTTTTGGTGCGATCAGCATTCCATATCCGAGCGACTACACGTTCTCTCTGAGCCGGTCCGAGGTCGAACCGTTGTGGGGGGCGTGGATGCCCTATGTCGTTCTCGCTCTCGCCATCGTCGTCTGGCTCGGTCTCATGCTCACCTGGGGAATCCTCGCCAGCCTATTTGCGGTTCCGTTGCGAATTCTCGCCTGGCTGCTGCACAAGCGTACTACGCTGGCTGGGTGTTGGCGGTTGGCGATCATGGCCTTAATGCCGGGAGCAGTCCTCATGAGCGTGGCGCTGTTCTTGTACGCTCGGCGGCAGATTTCGTTGATCCAGTTTTTCATCCTGGTGGCCGCGCACTTCGTCCTGCACCTGACTTACCTGACCATCGCCCCGCTCCGATTGGCTACCCGCCCAGATGTTACCGGCGATGCAGGTCAACAGACTCCAGCGGCGGGGCCGACCGTGCGGTCGACCGTTCTTCCGACCGGAACACGGTCCGACGCCGGTCAAGCAGCCGCAACCGCGGACGGCTCGCCCGAGAAGCCGGAGCCTCCCACATCGGTGTAGCGATCCACCTCTCGGGTACAAAAAGAAAACGGCTCGCGCAAGGCGAGCCGTTATTTGGCTAAGCTGAAAGGTCGTGCCCGGGGTCGGTTACTGCATTACGTTGGGCTTACGCGGTGTCTTCCGGCGCATCCATTGGATGTCAGGATCGTTCTTGCCCAACGGCACCGGAGGCGCCTGAAATCCCTGGTAAGTGACCTTATGGATCTTGCAGCTCCCCACCCATCGATGGATTTCGGAGTGGCCGTCCGCAAAGGCGAAGCCGGCGCAGTTGTTGTGGTAGCCCGCGGGGTAATCTATCCAGGATGAAATATAAGGAGAGAAATAGCCCGCATCGTTAATGCTCTCCGGGTCTTCGTCGAGATAGACGTAAACCTCGGTCGGGCCCGGGTTGTTGAAATCAGTGGCTTTCTTGATCTGAACGAAACCAGCGTCCATCGGGCCCGCGGGGGCGTTTCCGTCACCAATGAGGATGTTGCTGGAAATGCTTCGCACCCGCTCCGTCCAATGTTTGGCCTTTTGGGCTGGGCTGAGGAATTTATCGGCCGGGCACTTGAAGACATTCTTGGAGTTACCGAAGTAGGTGGCGAGTTTCGAATACTTGGGATCGGTCAGGAACAACGTATTGGTGTTGTCACTTGATGTGGTCCAATCCAGCCAACCCTCGACCCAGGGGGCGTTCCCAGCGGTGTTGGCACCGTTGACCGCCCCACCGCCCTGAGCCATGCCGCCGTGGAAATTCATCACGATGCGATCGTTATAGTCGAGGTTGTACATGTGCCAGGCCTTCATAATCTGGCCGCCATTGTTCATACACATGATGCCCTGCGCCTTGGTTTTGGCCTTGGCCAGAGCCGGCAGAAGCATGCCAGCCAGGATGGCGATGATGGCGATGACCACCAACAGTTCGATGAGGGTGAAGCCGCCGGTGGCGGTGGCCGATGGTGAGCCTGAAGAAGTCTGGGCAGGCCTATGGATATGTGGAAAGGACATGGTTGTCATTAAGGGTTGTGAAACTTGGTCAAAACCTATCCGTTTTAAAACCCGGGTGCAAGTGTGCGTTTTGAGGCACACTACTGGAACGATCTTGTTCGCTAATGCAGTGGTTCGGCGGGTGTGGAGATGAGCGGCCGGCTTCCCCCACAAACCGCTGGTCCAGAAAAAAAATGCGCCCCGGGGACGGGGCGCATTTCCTGTTGGAGATTCGAATGAACTACCTCTTCGCGGTCGAAACCGAGATGAACCAGAGGATGTCGTGGGTCTGGTCCTTGGGCACACTGAAGCCGTTGTACTGCGTCTTCTTCACCGGGACCACGGTGCTGGGGTTCACCCATTTATGGATCTCGGAGTGGCCGTCGGCGAAGGAGAATCCGCAGGCCCGATTATGATAGCTGGCGGGCAAATCGGTCCAAGAGGACGAGCTTGGGGCATCCGGAATGAGCCAGCCATCGTTGATGCTGTCGGGATGCTCGTCGACCAAGACCCAGGTCTGCGAGGGTCCCGGGCGGGTAAAATCGCCCAACCTCTGATATTGCATGAAGGCCGGATACCAATCGTTCACGCCGGTTGACAGGGTGTTGTTCCGCTCTCCCACGAAGCCGTTCATGGAGTTGCTGCGAACCCGATCCATGGGCTTGTTGCCTTCCTTGCATTGAAACTTGTCGGCTGGGCATTTATAGGAGCCAACGCCGCCCGACATGTAGGTGCCCAAGGCGGCTTTGGTTAAGTTCAGGGTGTTGGTATTGTCGCTCGTATTCACGCCAAAATCTTCCCAACCGTCAGCCCAACTGAGGCTGGCATAGGGAATCGGCTTGGTCCAGTTGGCGGTCTGACCTGCGATGCCCTGGACAGCGCCGCCATCTCGATTGGGGCAGACAAAATCCCGGTTATCGTTGGCATACATGTTCCATCCCAGAGTCAGTTGCTTGGTATTGTTCATGCACCCGATGCCTTGGGCTTTGGCCTTGGCTTTCGCGAGGGCGGGGAGAAGCATCCCTGCCAGGATGGCGATGATCGCGATTACCACCAACAATTCGATCAGTGTGAAGCCGCGGGCGGTGCCGCCGAGGCGCCGGCTGAGGCCAGTCCGAGGGGAATGCGAGGGGTGGGGGAGAGACATGGTCGTCATTAGGGTTGTGAAATTTCGTCTTACCCTAGCGGTTTCGGGGCGGAAGCACAACTGTGCGTTTTGAGGCACACTTCTGTCACAATTCGATATGCTAATTCATAGTCACGCTATTTATTGTCCGGCTACTTATCTAAGAAGGAAAAATCAATGTCGAGGTGTCTCTGAGCACTTAGCGCACCGGCGGGTGGGCGTGCCGGAACAGGATGAACAGCAGCACCAATGCGCCCACGGAGAACCCGATGGCGATCAGGCCGGTGATCCACTTCAGCGTTTGCCCTTGCCGCCGCATACGTTCGGTGCTTTCCCTTTGAGCGATTTGGAAAAGTTCAAATTCGCGCTGCAACTGACCGGTTAGGAGCGCCTCCTCGCGCACGAGGTAGGTCAGCCAGGCCGCGTGAGCCGCTCCCAGGGCTCCGGGGAACTTTCGCATCTCCTCCTCCGTTGCCTGGTGGAAGCCTGCCTTGGTCCAAAACGGGGCCCCTTCGCGGGTCCAGAGGCGTGTGAGGCTGAGGTTGCGTGCCAGGATGTGGAGCCGAGCCCAGAGCAGGGCACGGTATTCGTCCTCGAGATCGGGGTGGTAGAATGCCTCTCCATAGACGAGCCCGTGAGATTCGGTGACCCTCAGGCCGACAGTGCCCAGCAAAATCCCATCGGGCCGGCTTACCACCTGAAATTCGGTGAGGTGCTTTTCCATTTCCGGCACCGGCAATCTGGCGACCTCCCACAATGCCTTCAGTGAGGCCAAATCATCCAAATTGGCCCGGCGTGCGGTGCAATTGTTAGGGTCCATAGCTTTGGTGCTGCCGCTCCCCGGGCCATTCGACGCTTAAGGGCCTCGCCACGTACTCTGGCTACCCGCGCATGCGCTTTGGGTCAAGGCGAAATGCAATGCAAAACCGGCCGGATCGCCTCCGGGCGCCCCCCGCCGCTCTCTGGATTAGCACCCGCTTAGGGCGAATCTCGTCCTGAGCTGAGGACTGACGATTTTTGTGGCGCTGGCCCATGGAAGACGGAAACTCCCTGGGCTTTGACGGCGGTGAACTCCAACTCAGCCGATTTGACACATGCGCGCCCGAAGAACCTGCTCGGGATCATTGCCTTTTTAGGGAAATACCCCGGGGCAACGGCGCTATCGATCGGGTTGTTGCTGGTGAATTTGGCGATCGAGCTTTCGCTGCCCCAGATTCTGGGGCACGCGATAACCAACTTGCGAGGGCATGTGGAGCGCGGCTGGGAGTTTGAGCCGCTGGTCTATGCCAAGCTTTTTGGCGCCTTGGTCCTCGTCCGGGCCGGTGTGGGGATTCTCCTGGGGCCGGTTCGTAACCGGCTCGTGCAGAGGGTGCTGACCGACATCCGCGCCAGCATTTACGACGCCATGCAGCGGTTGACGTTCCATTACCATGACCGCACGAATACCGGGGAGTTGATATCGCGTTCCACGACCGACATCTGGCGGTTGCAGGATTTTCTATTTGCGTGCTTGTTTCTGAGCATCGACATCGGGGTGGCGCTTCTTGCGACCACGGTGTTGATCTTCCAGACCAGCACCATCCTCGGAGCCTTGGCGCTCGGCACGATGGCGCCGACGATCGCGCTGATCGCGTTCTACGCCTATCGCCTCCAGCCGCAATGGCGGAAAGTGCATGACCTCCACGGGGCGATGACCACCGTTCTCCAGGAGAACATCGCTGGGGTTCGCGTGGTAAAGGCGTTTGCCCAGGAAGACGCCGAGATCAGCCGATTTCGGGTCCGTAAGGAGGAGTTCATCAGCACCTTAACGCATGCGGTGAATTACTGGTCCGCGCGTGTCCCTTTCGCGCAGTTCATCTATGGGCTGAGTATTCCCTTGGTTCTGGCGATTGGCGGACGGCAGGTGATCCACGGCCAGTTGGCCATCGGCGATTTGGCCAAGGTGGTCTTCTACCTGATGGCCATTGGGCATCGGGTCGGCATGGTTGGCCAGTTCACCAACATTGTGCAAAATGCCAGCGCCAGCGCGGCCCGCGTCCTGGAGGTTATCCACGAACCACAGCTCATCAAGAACGGCCACTGTCACCTGCCCCCGGGCGGCGGAGCGGTCAGGTTCGAGGCGGTGAGCTTCCAGTATTTCGACGGCAAAGCCTCGCTCCAGGAGGTGAGCTTTGAAGCCTCACCTGGCCAAACGGTTGCGATTGTCGGCCCGACCGGTTCGGGCAAGACGACGCTGATCAACCTCATCCCCCGGTTCTACGAGACCAGCGCCGGCAGGGTGTTGATCGACGGAATTGATGTGCGGGAGTTGGATCTGGGCGAGTTGCGTCGGAGCGTGAGCGTCATTTTCCAGGAATCGTTTCTGTTCAGCGCTACGGTGGCAGAGAATATCGCTTATGGCCGACCAACCGCCAGCGCCGAGGAAGTCCAGGCGGCCGCGCGAGCCGCCCAAGCGCACGACTTCATCCTGGGCCTTGAGGACGGCTATGAGACGGTGGTCGGTGAGCGGGGTGTCACGCTGAGCGGTGGACAGAAGCAGCGGGTGGCGATCGCTCGTGCCTTCATCATGAATCCCCGGGTCCTGATCCTGGACGACGCCACGGCCAGCGTCGATTCCCAGACTGAACGCCTCATCCGCGAAGCGATGGAGGCCCTGCGTGTGGGACGAACCACCTTCGTGATCGCGCATCGGCTCTCGACCGTCCAGCGCGCTGATCAAATCCTGGTGCTCAAGGAGGGGCGGATCGTCGAGCGCGGTACGCATGCGAGCCTGCTGAACGCCGGGGGCTTTTACACCGAGGTTTTTCATGACCAAATCCGGGAGTGACCGCCTGTGAGCAAGAGCGACGACATCCTGTTGGAAGAGGCTTTCGAACAGAAGCCGATGACTCGGTCAACGTTCCTGCGGCTTTTTGCCTGGGTGGGTCCGTATCGGCGAACGTTCGTTCTGAATCTAGTCTTCACATTGCTGGCCACGATCTCGAGCTTGATCGGGCCAAAGTTGATCCAAGTTGGGATGGACGCATATCTAGGCCCTGGCATGCCGGCCCAGAGCGCGGTCAGAGGTATCGCCATCATGAGTGGGATTTACCTCGGCAACTTGCTGATCGGGTGGTTCTTTTCCGCTGCCCAGGTTCGCACCGCGATCACCGTGGGGCAGGGTGCGATGAACGATCTGCGCATCGCTGTCTTCACCCATATTCAACGGCTTTCTCTGAGCTACTTCGACAAGACGCACCAAGGCCGAATCATCAATCGGGCGGACACGGACATTGATTCCCTTGACCGGGTCATGACTTGGGGCGCGAACCAGCTTTTGGCGAACGTGCTCATGTTTTTCGGGGTCATCGTCCTCATGCTGCAGTACGACTGGCGTCTCAGCCTGGCAGTTGGGGTGGTTGTCCCCCCCCTAGCCCTGGCCACGCGGCTGTTCCATTACCATGGCATGAAGGCCTACCGTGGCATGCGAGAGCAGTCCTCGCGCATCACCGCCGCGCTCGCCGAGAGCATCGCCGGGGTGCGTGTGGTGCAGGCATTTGCCCGGCAGGAGGTAAACCTGGCGCGCTTTCAGGAGATCCACGAACTCTACGGCGAACGGGTGTTGGTGGCAGCGCGTGTCTTCCACACCTACATGCCCGTCGTCGGTCTGCTGTCCGGACTGGCCACGGCGATCATCCTCGGCTACGGCGGTTCGCTGGTCCTCAGGCACGAGATTACCGTGGGTGAGTTGGCGGCCTTCGTTCTCTACCTGAGCATGTTCTTCGGCCCGATCCAAACGATGGGGGACCTCTACAACGCCATCCTTTCCACCGCCGCGAGCGCCGAACGCATCTTCCAGCTTCTGGATACCCGGCCAGTGGTTCGGGACCGACCCGACGCCACCGAGTTAGCGCCGGTTCGCGGGCATATTATTTTCGATCACGTCCATTTTCGCTACGACACGAGCGCTGCCGACGACTGGGTGTTAGCCGATATCTCGTTCGAAGCCAAACCGGCCGACACCATTGCCTTGGTGGGCGCTACGGGTTCCGGCAAGACGAGCATTATTAGTTTGCTGGCTCGGTTTTACGAACCCCAGCAGGGCCACATCTACATGGATGGCGTGGATCTGCAGGCAACCACCATCGCCTCCCTCCACCGGCAGATCGGCATTGTGACCCAGGAGAATTTTCTGTTTTCCGGCACGGTGATGGAGAACCTCAAATTCGGACGGCCGGAGGCCCACGACGACGAGGTAATCACCGCCGCTCAAACCCTGGGCACTCATGAGACGATCTTGCGGTTGGAAAAGGGGTATCAAACCAAGGTTGCCGAGCGGGGCTCGAACTTTAGCGCGGGCGAACGGCAGTTGCTCTGCTTCACGCGGGCTTTGGTGGCCCGGCCTCGGATCCTCATCCTCGATGAAGCTACCAGCGCTGTCGACCCTCAGACCGAGGCATTGATTCAGAGCGCCCTGGAGCGGCTTTTCCAAAAACGCACCTGTTTCGTTATCGCCCATCGCCTCTCCACGGTCCGCCATGCCACCGAGATCCTAGTGCTGGAGAAGGGGCGAATTGTCGAGCGAGGGACCCACGACGAATTATTGGCGCTCGACGGGCGCTACGCGAAACTCCACGCCGAATTTGTGCGTCAGTAACCGGCTGCGGGCGGTTTGCCGAGAGGTACAGCGAGCCGCCGGACCCGAAGGATCGACCAGGACGAGCGCATAGGTTTCGCTGGGCATTTGAACACGAGGAGCGGTATAATCGTCTAATAGAAAACCAGTAACCATTAAAGACGATCTTATTCGTTTTATTATGAATCGCCGCACGTTCGTGAAACGCACCGTCTGTTCCTCGGCCAGTCTCGGGCTCGCTTTGGCGGCAAACGGATCACAACCCACTCCCGTTGAGTTCGCCCCAACCGCGACCGTAAACCAAGTGCCGCGGGGCAAGATCGGCAACCTGCAGGTCAGCCGAATCTTGCTGGGGGGCAATCTGCTCACCCACTACACTCACAGCAGGGACTTGCGCTACGTCTATAACCTGGCGGCGCATTACAATACCGACGAGAAGATCATGGAGACCTTGGCGGTTGCGGAAGCCAACGGCATCAACACCGTTTCGATGCACAATCCGCCCCACCCGATCTCGGTCCTCAACCGCTACCGCCGGGAGCGGGGAGGCAAGATCCAGTGGATCATTTGCCCCACCGCCCCGATCGAACCGGACATGACGAAATACCGACAGGAGGTGGAGGAGTTGGTGAAAAACGGTTCTGAGGCGGTTTACGTATGGGGTGTGCACGCCGACGCGCTAGTCAATCAGGAACGCTTCGATCTACTCACCAAAGCCGTGGAAACGATCAAAAGCTTCGGCGTTCCTGCTGGGGTGGGCGGCCATGCTTTGGACGTGGTCAAAGCCTGCGAGAAGCACGGTGTGGCGGCGGACTTTTACATCAAGACCTTCCATCATCACCAATATCCGACCGGGCCGAAGCCCGAGCAACTCACCGCTCCTTACAACGAGTTTCCGGGTTATTGGTGCCGCGATCCCGAGGAGACTGCTGCCTTCATGCAGACGGTGACCAAACCGTGGATCGCATTTAAGGTGATGGCTGCGGGAGCGATCCCCCCGGAAGATGCTTTTCGTTATGTGTTCACCCACGGTGCGGACTTCGTCCTCGCGGGCATGTTCGACTATGAGATCGCCGATGACGTGCGGATCCTCAAGGACACGCTTGCTGGGCTTAAAGACCGCACCCGGCCATGGAGAGCCTAACGCGGGGCTGAGCTAGCGAGTGGGTCCGCCGTCGTGCATTTTCGCTGCGTAGGCCTTAACCTTGCGGGGTTTCAGTTGTGAAAGCCGGCGGGAGAGGGCACATCAAATGGGTGGCTGGCTGCCAGGCGGCGCTGCTTCCTCCGGAGGCGTGGTCGGCGCTCCGAGATCACGTCCCCGTCTCTTCGTTGGCCTGCTTTTGGAACCGTCCGTAGCGCAAGGCGAGGGTAGGTAGGACCAACAAGTTGAGCGCCGTGGAGGTCACCAATCCACCCAGGATGACCACGGCCATTGGCCCCTCGATTTCGCGGCCTGCTTCCCCACTTCCCAAAGCCAGGGGCAGGAGCCCGAATCCCGTGATGGTCGCAGTCATCAGGATTGGCATTAGCCGTTCTGACGCGCCGCGCGTCGCCACGGCTGGGCCCCATTCCATGCCCTCCTCGTTCACCAGATGCTCGAAATGAGAGATGAGCATAATGGAATTGCGCGTGGTGATTCCGAACAGAGTCACAAAGCCGACCAAGGATCCGATGGACACCCCGCCTGCTCCGGATTCGCCGTAGGTCTTCATCAGCCACATGGCAGTCACGCCGCCGACCAGGGCGAAGGGAACGTTGGCGAGCACCAGGAGCAGGTTTCTAGGGCGGCGAAAGGCCGCGCTCAAAAGCAAAAGTATCCCTACGCCAGCCATCGATGAGTTGAGCACCAGTTCCGTTTGGGCCTTTTCCTTGGCTTGCGCGGCGCCCGTGAAGGCCACGTAGATGTTCTTCGGAAGCACCACTTTTGCGGCGATCTGTTTTCGTGCCTCTTCCACGAAGGCACTCAAATCCTTGCTTCCGGGAGCACAGGTGATCGTCTGACGCCGCCGAGCGCCTTCGTGCATGATTGAGACCCGTCCGCTGGTAGGGTAGATGTCGGCCAGTTCCCGCAGAGGCACATGGTTGCCTTGGCTGCTCCGCAATAGGAGGTCGCCGACCGATTCGGGATCACGTCGACTTGCAGCGTCAAGCACGACGGCCACGTCCGCGGTCTGAGTGCCCCGGTGAGTTTGAGCGACGACCATACCCTGGAAAGCAGTTTGGATCGCCTCAAGCACTTCCAGGGGCCGGAATCCGAATTGTGACAGGCGCTCGGGTCGCAGCCGGATGGCCAAGCCGGGAGCTCCCGGGGGCGACTTGACGATCACGTCCACGGCTCCGGCGCCTGTGAGCACGTTGGCCACTTCTCGCGCCTTAACGTCCAGGACGTCCAGATCGTCCCCGAAGATGCTCACCACGATTGGAGAGGTTTCGCCCGCGATGGTTTCACTCAGGCGGTCGCCCAGGAACGTGACCACCTCCGACGAGATGCCCGGAAATGACTTTAGAGTGTCACGAATAGCATCGGCTATCTGCACCTCTTGTTTTGCTGAAACCGTGTCGAGCTCGACATGAAACTCGCACTTATGTGTACCCCAAGTGTCCTCTCCCATTTCCGCACGACCGGCCTGCTGTTCCACGGTGGCGACGTGCGGGATCTTGAGCAAAGCGCGGGAGATTAACCCGCCGATCCGCAATGTCTCCGGCAGTGAAGTGCCTGGGGCCGCGGTGATTTGCAGCACGTAATGGCCCTCGCGGAAATCGGGGAGGAATTGGCCTTCGCGGCTTGGGAGTCTCGCAAGGGCCAGGATGCTTACCACCACCACGAAGGCGATCAGAACCCGAGGCCAACGCTCAACCCAGTGGAGAAGCCGTGTATAACCCGCTTTGAGCGTCCACTGGAGCCAGGGTTCGGTATCCCGGCTCACGCCGCTGCGGAACAGCGTGAGAGCCAGGGCCGGGGTTAAAGTGAGGGCCACCAGCAGAGAGGAGAGGATGGCCAGAATGTAGCTCAAGCCCAACGGCGCGAAGAAGCTGCCTTGGAGGCCCGTGAGGGTCAGAACTGGCAGAAAAATCAAAGCCACGATGAACGTGGCGTAGACGACTGCGCGTCGGACCTCGAGCGAGGCCTGAAACACTACCTGGAATATCGGCCGGGTTTGGCCCAAACGGCGGTTTTCCCTTAAGCGGCGGATGATGTTCTCCACATCGATGATCGAGTCGTCCACCACTTCGCCCAGGGCGATGGCCAGGCCCCCGAGGGTCATGGTGTTGATGCTCACGCCAAAACGGTCCAGAATGATCAGAGCGGTGAGCAGTGAGACCGGAATCGCGGTTAATGAAATGCACGCCGTGCGTACACTCCCGAGCAGGCAGAAAAGCACGACGGCTACCAGGACCCCGCCCAGGGCCAATGAGGATCCAACGTTGCGGAGCGCATTTTCGATGAACGTGGCCGGACGATGCAACCGCGGGTAAAGCTTGATGCCCTCGCTGTCGAAAACAGACCGCATCTCGGCGAGGGCAGCCTCCAGGGACCGGGTTACATCGAGGGTGTTGGCGCCGTACTGGCTAGACAGGGTCATCAGGACTCCTGGCTCGCCCTGGATCAGGGCCCCGCCGAATTTGGGCTCAGGACCCTCGACCACGCGGGCGATGTCCTTAAGCCGGACACTGAAACCGTTGGTGTTACTGATCACCACTTCACCCAATTGCCGCGGGGTGAGGGCTTGCCCCTCGGTTTGAATGGCGATGCGCTGGTTTTCATTTTCGACGAAACCGGCCCCCATCACGCCGGTCGCTACCCTGGCGACTGCCAAAACATCAGACAAAGCTAAATCATAGGCACCCAAACGCTCCGGTAAGACTTGAATTTGAAGTTGCCGGACGTCGCCGCCGAAGATGCTACATTTTGCTACTCCGGGCACGGACAGCAGGCGGGCTTTCAACGTCCAGTCGGCGAAGGCCCGAAGCTCCATCGGACTGAGTTTCTCAGAGACGAGTCCGATTTTGAGCAGGTCCATCGTCGAAGAAGTCAACGGACTCATCTTCGGGGATTTAATGCCCACCGGGAGTTGGCCAGCGGTTTCGGCGAGCTTCTCGGCCAGCATCTGACGGGCGCGAAAAACGTCCGTGCCTTCCTTAAACAAGGCAGTTACCACGGAAAGGCCTGGGATGGATTCCGACCGCAGTGATTCCATCTCACCAAGGCCGTTGACCATGGCCTCGATGGGGAGCGTGGCGAGCGATTCGACCTGATCCGGGGTCAGCCCTGGACATTCAGTCTGGATTTCGACCTGCGGCTGGACGAAGTTCGGGAAGACATCGAGCTTGGCGTGGCCCAGGATATAGATTCCGTAGGCGAGCCCGATGCAAGCCAACGCGATTACGATGCCACGGAACTTCAGCGAGAAATGAACGAGAGCGCTCAGCACCGGAGTGTTATTCGGCCCCCTGGCCTTTGAGTTCCTCGGACAACAACTGCTGTGCGCCCACCACTACCACGCGATCCTCCGCTTTGAAGCCCTCCTGTACAAAAAAGCCTTCTCCTAGCGGATGAGCGGCGTCCATCGGTTCGCGCTTAAAGGAGTCGTCCGTGGTTTGCAGATAGAGGAATAGTTCCCCCTGATGGCGGATCACCGCTGTGCTGGGCACGAAGACGCCTGTTTGTTCCTTGCCGGAGACTCGCAGCCAGGCTGTGAGTGCCGCGCCCGGTGGGGGAGGATTGGCGCGCACGAGGACAAGAAAACCTTGTCCTTGCATTTGAGGATCGGCGCTAGGGGCCGGCCCCAGGAGCTCACCTTCGACGAAAGCGTCCGGGCTGTTGATCGCCGCGATGCGGGCGGCGGTGGGTGGCGACGGCAGCCCCTCACTCAAAGGCACGTCCAAGCGTGCGATCGCTGCCTCCTGGGCGCTTAGAGAGCGGACGAGGGCAGGCAGATCCGATGAGGAGGCGATGCTCCTTCCCCACCCGATGAGGATTCGCGGTGTGATGGACTCGAGCTGGATGCGGTCATGCTTCATCAAAGCCTCGGCGGCTTCGAGTGCCCGGCCGGAAGCGTTCTGGTTTTGGCCGTGGAGCAGGTTCAGGCGGTCGTATTCGCGGGTGGAAGCCTCGAGCGCAGTCTGGGCCGAGGCCCGTTCCACGAGAAGGGCCAGCAAAGGCGCCGGGTCAAGCACTCGTCCGTACGCCTTGACCTCCGGTGCCAGGTTGGTGGCAGTAAGCCGCGCGACCTTGATCCCCGCCCTGGCCTGCGCCGCGGCATCAAGCTTTAGAGACGTTTCGCCGTTTGTGCCGTGTTGGACAAACGATATCTCGCCCCCTTGGTCCTTCTTCTCGGCTTCCTCCTTGCCCGCCTTGGCTTGGGTTCCCTCCCCAGAAGTGGGAGGTCCGCGGAAGAGATAGAATCCACCGGCGCCGACGACGAGCCCGATGACGATCCCCAGGATTAGCTTTTTCATGGTTGATGCTGAGCTCGCGCCTGGCCACCCATGAAATCCGGCCAGCCCAGCAGCGGGCGTTGGATGGCCTCTTCAAGTTGAGCGACCGCCTGCCGCGCCCTGACCTGTGCCTCTAGATATGATAGCTGAGCGGCGGAGGCCTCGACTTGGGCGTTGGAGAGATCCAGGTTGTCCAAGGCGCCCGCGTCGAAAAGCGCCTGGCTTGAAGTCAGGCTCTCCCGCGCCAGACGAGTCAGTTGTTCCTGCCTGGTGAGTTGATCGAGCGACGCGGTCCGAGTAGCCAGGGCGAGATCAATCATTGAGATCACACTGCTTTGAAGGGCAAGAAACCGCGCGGCAGCCTCCTCGCGTTTGGCTTTGGCTTCCTCGATTGGGCCTTGGTTCCGATTCAAAATCGGAAGGTCGAAAGTCAGACCGATATTCCATTTATGCTCGCCTTGATCGAACTGGTATATATTGCCTAGATGAAGGTCTGGATATTGCTTGGCGATTTCGAGCTGCAGTGCCGTTTGGCTCGCGGCATAATCGGCGAGTGATGCCAGGATGTCGGAGCGGCCCAACAACGCTTGTTGGCGTGCCTCCACGGAAGTTAATTCCTTTCCTGCCTCCGCATCCACGTCCAGAGGAAAGTCCAGGTCCGCCTTCTCGATAGCCCGAGCTGGGAGTCCCAACGACTCGGCCACTCGCACTCGGGCAGCTGCCGCCTGGCGAGCAGCCTCAGCGAGATCGGAGGAGGTGCGAGCCATAGTCAACCGCATCGGAGTGAGCTCGGACCTTGCGACCGCGCCGGCCTCGAAGCGCTCCTGGAGTAGCTGAAGCACCCGTTCTTGGAGCGCGAGCTGTTTCCCCAGGAGTTCAGCGCGCTGCCGCGTTGAGGCATACTCCAACAACCCGGCACCTAAAGCGCTGCGCACCTGCCAGGCCACGCCGAGGACGCGCAGCCGGGCGGCTTGTGAAAGGTGGCTGGCAGTCGCCATGCGATAGCCTCTCTTGCCGGCAGTTTCAATTGGAACATCCAGAGTTCCGAGTGGAATCCAGGGGTTGGCACCGGCCGCGGGATTAAAGTCATAACCCGGCTGTACCGAGACTGTCGGGTTGGGGCGGCCCGCGGCCGTTTTGCCCGCTGCATCCGCGACATTTGCCTGGGCCAACGCAACCTGGAGATCGGGGCTGAAGTAAAAAGCGACTAAGGTTAGGGTTGGATAATCCCATTTGTTCAGAGGCCACGATGGCAGTGGGTGGCCTAGCTGCTTCTCCAAATAAACACGCAATCCAGGGTCAGCCAGGGAGCGATCCTCGAACCTGGCCGCCGTTTCCACCGCCGAAAGCGGCCGCGACTCGAATCGGGCGCATCCGGTGAGGCACGCGGCTCCCGTGGCCGCAACAAGGAGTGCCAGCGGTTTGCGCATCAGAATTGCGCTGCCTCCAAGCGGGCTCGACAGCCCACAGCGTCTGGAGAATGCCATTGGCCTGGAGTGCCAATGCCCGTCGGTCTTCGAGCTGCGCCCATTTGTGTTGGGAGCAAGAGAAACACACCTTAGGCTCCCCTACAAATATCAAAATCATAAGTGAAATGCCTTGATCTTGGCTTGCCGCTCAATATCCTTTGCGGCGCAGAACATGTTTAAGATTAGTCAACCGACGTCCGCGTACCTCCCTCGCCTGGGCGGCAAGGGGTGCGTACGGGCTACCTCGGGACGCGGCACTACCCCCATGCCACGCCACGCCGGCGGCTGGGTTTTGGACATGTTCTAGGGCACAAGTCGAAATTTCCGAAACCCACCCGCTGCGAAGCCGGTGGGTTTTTTATTTCCCATCGGCCTGCGCAGGGTGGCTCTCCACGAGCTATGAACCAATCAGAACCAACACTAAGGGCCAATCTGCAGGCGCTGCCTCGCGGCGTGTGGATCCTGTTCTTTGGCACGTTCCTGAATAAATTCGGCGCATTCGTTTTGCCGTTCCTGGCGATTTACATGAAGCGATTGGGCTACAGTGGTGCCCAAGCAGGACTCGCCCTCGGCGCATACGGCTTTGGGCATTTGCTCGCCAGCTTCTTCGGCGGGTATTTGGCGGATCGGATCGGACGACGTTTGACGATCGTGTTGTCGATGCTTTCATCGGCAGCCGTGATGCTCTGCATGTCCCAAGCCCGAGCCGTGGAATTGATCATCCTGTTTTCCGGATTGGCTGGGCTGGCAGGCGAGCTCTATCGACCGGCTGGCGCCGCGCTTCTGGCTGATCTGACGCCTGCGGGCCAGCGCGTAACCGCCTACGCGGTTTATCGTGCGGCCTTCAACGCGGGTTGGACGTTCGGCCCCGCCGTTGCCGGCTTCCTCGCGCAAAAGTCATACTTTTGGCTCTTCCTGGGTGATGCTTCCACCTCCGTGCTTTACGGGTTAGTCGCGTGGTTTGCCCTTCCAGACGGCGGGAAAAGCGACGAAGGCGGGAATGGCTTGCGGGAGACGCTGCGCGTGTTGCGTGACGACAGGAAGCTACGGCAAGTGCTTTGCTCGTCGTTGGTGGTGGGTTTGGTGTTTGTCCAAGTGTTCTCCACCTTTAGCCTGGAGATTACCAGGAGTGGCTTCTTACCCTCGACCTACGGCCTTCTGATTTCATTGAACGGCGCGCTTGTGGTTTTGTTCGAGCTGCCCCTGACGACAATCACGCGCCGGCGTCCGCCCCGACGAATGATGGCCCTGGGTTATGTGGTTTGTGGTCTTGCATTCGCCACTAATCTGCTGCCGCGCACCCCTGTGCTGCTGGTGCTGACAATCGTTCTCCTGACCCTGGGGGAGATCCTCTGTATGCCAATCTCCGCGGCCTACGTTGCCGATCTTGCGCCGTCGCACCAGCGCGGGCTTTATATGGGGGCGTTCGGACTGGTTTGGGCGCTGACGTTCGTGCTCGGCCCTAGCTTGGGCACGCTCCTTTACGCTTCGAGCTCGACGCTGGTTTGGCTCATCTGCGGAGTCATGGGCTTTATTGCGGCCACCATCATTTTGGCTGAGCCCGCCCCGAGCATCCCTCGGTCTCGCCAGCCTGACCGAGCTCTCCACGCGGGCGAACCCATTTCGATTGAGTAGCGGACCGGGAATGCGGTTGGCCGCTGCATTTGATTCAGATCAAGTCTTCGCGGCGGCGACGAAACTAGTCTCGGGTCATGATCAATTGGTCTTCTCGGGCACTCAAGTGGTGCTGCACCCTGACGTTCCTTGTCTTTCTTGGGCAAGCGGGCCAAGCACCAGACGCGGCTGCTGTGCGACACGTCTTCGCGCACCCACCTCGCCAGTATAGCACCGGACCTCTATGGGTATGGAACGACCGGATGAGCGAGGATGAGATCGCGGCCACCATGCACGACCTGGCCGAACAGCAGGTAAAACAGGTTTTCGTTCACCCCCGGCCGGGGCTCATGACGCCCTATCTATCCGAGGAGTGGTTCAGGATGTGGCGCGCGGCGTTGCGGGCCGCCAAGAGCCTGGACATGAACGTTTGGATTTACGATGAGAACTCGTATCCCTCCGGGTTCGCGGGAGGCTTGGTACCCGAGCTCATGCCCGAGTCTCGCGGACGCGGCTTGGTTCTCAAGGAAGGCCCGGCGCCGGGCAGATGGGAGCCGGGGCTGCTGGCGGTCTACCGGCGGAACGCTGATCAGTTCGAGGACGTGTCGGCCTTGGTTCGGGGTGGTAAATCCGTTCCTGAAGGGCCGTGCCTGGTCGCGTCCATCGTCCGAGCTGGCAATTCACCCTGGCATGGTGACCGGAGTTACGTCGACCTGCTCTATCCCGGCGTAACGGAAAAGTTTTTGAAAGTGACCCTCGATGCCTATGCCCAGCAGATCGGTTACGAGTTCGGCAAGCGGGTGCCCGGCGTGTTTTCCGATGAGGCAGAAATCAGGCCGGCTGGAGGGCTGCCGTGGACCGAAGACCTGCCGCAGGTCTTCCAGAAGCGCTGGGGTTATTCTCTACTCGATCAATTGCCCAGTCTCAAGGGAGAGACCGGGGATTGGCGGCGAGTGCGCCATAACTACCTTCAGGTCCTGTGCGATCTTTTCGTGAAACGATGGGCGCAACCGTATTCAGAATACTGCGAGAAGCACCACTTGGAATGGACCGGTCATTACTGGGAGCACGAATGGCCCAACTGCCTGAACGTGCCTGATAACATGGCGATGTACGCCTGGCATCAACGGCCCGCCATCGACATCCTGATGAACCAGTACCATGAGGATGTCCATGCCCAGTTTGGTAATGCGCGCGCGGTGCGAGAGCTGGCAAGCGTTGCCAATCAGCTCGGCAAAACACGGACGCTATGCGAGGGCTACGGTGCCGGCGGATGGGATCTTCGTTTCGAAGACATGAAGCGGATTGGCGATTGGCTCGCAGTGCTCGGCGTCAATACGCTCGACCAACACCTCTCCTACGCAACGATTCGTGGCGCGCGCAAACGAGATCATCCCCAGTCTTTCTCCTACCATGAGCCATGGTGGCCGGCCTACCACATCTCGGCCTCTTATTTTGCCCGGCTGAGCGCAGCCCTCTCCCAAGGCGAACAAGTCAATTCGATCCTGGTCATGGAGCCAACGACCACTGCGTGGATGTACCAAAACGATGCCGAAAACAGCCCGCGCCTGGCGGAGATGGGGAATGCATTTCAGAAACTGGTGATGGATTTTGAGCGAGCCCAGGTTGAGTACGACATCGGGTCGGAGGATATCCTGGCTCGGCACGGTGAGATCGGCCGCGGCGGTCTGCGGGTATCCCAGAGAACCTACGGAACCGTAGTGCTGGCGCCGTTCACCGAAAACCTGAACGCCTCCACCGTGCGGTTGCTCGAACAATTCCTCCAAGCCGGCGGCACAGTAATCTGCGCTGGGCATCCGCCGGAGCGAATCGATGGCGCCTCCTCTGGGCGTGGTGCCGAGTTGGCCAAAAGCTCGGGTTGGCATGAAGTCGAACCGGCCAAGTTGCTGGAATCGGTGGTCTCGCAGTCACCCAAACTCCCCGTGACCATCACCCGCGTCGCCGGCGACCAAGGGATTTTGTTCCATCATCGGCGCCGGATTGCCGACGGCCAGATACTGTTCCTGGTGAACTCGAGTAGCCAACAGGCCTCCGCAGGAACGATTGAGTCAGAGGCTGGCGGGGTCGAACGATGGGACCTGGCAACCGGACGCATGGGTGGTTATCCCTGCGAGAAAACGGGCAACCGTTTGCGGGCTCAGTTTGATTTGCCGCCTTCGGGCAGCCTTCTTCTGTTCCTGGGGGACAAGCCGCGCAAGCTCGTTGCGCCCTCCAGGGAGACTATCGCCACTATTCAACCTTCCGCCGATCCAGAGGTGCGCCGGCTCGCTCCGAACGTGCTGGTCCTTGATTATGTCGACGTGACCGCAGGTCAGGAGACTCGGACGAACACGTACTTCTACCAGGCAGGCCAGTTTGCTTTCCAGAAGAACGGGCTGCCGCGTAATCCCTGGGACAGCGCAGTGCAGTTCTCGGATCGCTTCCTCCGCTACCGTTTTCTGCCGGACAGTGGTTTCACGGCGACTTATCGGTTTACCGTCCAGGACTCTGTGCCGAGTGATCTGGCTGTGGTGGTTGAGCAGCCCGACCGCTACGCGATCACGTGCAATGGCAAACCCGTCGCCGCGACCAAAGGCGCTTGGTGGCTGGACCGCTCCTTCGGCGTGGTTCCGGTGAACCAAGAGGCCCAGGTGGGCGAGAATTGGCTCACAATTCAAGCCACGCCATTCACCATCTATCACGAAATCGAACCGGTTTATCTGCTCGGCGGGTTCGCGCTGGAGTCCTCGGAGCACGGCTTCGTGATCCGACCGGAGCGCGGTCTCAAACTGGGCGATTGGAACGGGCAAGGCATGCCCTTTTATAGCGACCGGGTATCTTACCGTGAGCGGTTTGATCTGCCGGCCACGCAGGGCCGCTATTTGGTTGAGGCGCCATCCTGGTATGGGAGCGTCGCGGAGGTTGTGGTGAACGGCAGGTCCGCAGGCTTCCTCTCGTCGCCCCCGTGGCAATGTGATGTGACCAAGCGCCTGAAGCCGGGGACTAATTGGGTCGACGTGGTGGTGATTGGCACCCTGAAGAACACCCTGGGACCACACCATGGAAAGCCTGGACTTGGCTCTGCTTGGCCGGGGATGTTTCAGCACGGGCCTAATCCCGGACCGCCGGCCGGTACGGAGTACAGCACGGTAGGCTATGGCCTCCGAGCGCCGTTTCATCTGCTGCAAATCAACTCGCAGGACACGACCCCGAGTGCGGTGGCTAAGGCGGCGTCCTTCTGAACCTCAGAGTCCGACCGGGCCTCAGAATGCGGCTGGAGCAAGGGTGATCCGTGGATGGGCGGGTTGCGGCGTGCCGCTATTCGCAGGCCGAGGTCCGACGGCTGGATTCCCGGTCAGCAGTTTTCTCCTGCACCGATCACATAGATGGGCTCTTGCAGCCCAGTGACGCTGGCGAAATTGTGTAATCGCTCCAAGAGTGTCGAGGTAATGACCGTGCCTGCGGTTACGATAAGCAATCCATCGTGAGTTTTGACTTCCGAGAGCAACCGATGACCGGCCTGGAGTTCCTTGATGTTTACCGCGCGCCCCAGCGGCTGAGCGGGGCTGAACTCGGGCAGATAGACGTCGAAACAGGAGTAGGCAGCTTCCAAGACCGTGGGATCGTAGAATCCCGTTCTTGATCGCATCTGCGCGAGAGCGTCGAACTTACTCTTGCCCGACTCCTCCAGGCGGGTCAGGTCGATGAGGACCTTCAGGATGCGCGCGCCGATGGGAATCTCTTGGCCGGCGATTGCGTCACGGGGAAAACCACCTCCGTCGTAGTGCTTCTCCTGGTAGAGAACGATGCTGGCGACCGACTCGAGCCGAGGAATATTGGCCAGGAGCCGACTGCCAATCTCAGGCACTTTAGAGGCCACGGCATCCTCAGCTGGGGTTAAATGAGCCCCGCTTTGGATTTTGACCGCGACCTGAGGCAGCAGGGTAACAAAACCAATTTGACAGAGCATCGCAGCCACCTCGAGATCCCAGGTTCGGCTCATCTTCAACTCCTTGAGAAAATCCCGGACCTGTTCGCGCAGAGCCAGCGCTCGTCCGAACGATTTGGCGTCCACTAGCGCCAGGATATCGGTCAATAGCTGGACGCTTCCGCCGAGGGTTTTTTCGAGCAGCTCTCGCTCGGCAGTCACCAGTTGGTAGTGTTGGATTGCTGACGAGAGCGTTTGCCCAAGCAATTCGGGCGAGCAAGGTTTGTTGAGAAAGCGAAAGATTTGACCCTGGTTGACCGCCTCGACTGCAGTGTTCTGGTCGGCATTGCCAGTCAACATGACGCGCACGGTGTCGGGATAGGCCTCGCGAGTGCGGGTCAGGAGTTGGAGGCCGTTGGTCCCGGGCATCTGCATGTCAGCCACCAGCACGGCGTACGGTCCCGAGGCTTTGAGGATGCGCAAGGCCTCCTCGCCGCTTTCGGCGGTATCGATGGTGAATTGTTTGCGGAGACCGCGCTGGTATGCGGCGAGGACATTCGGATCGTCGTCAACGCAAAGGACTCTGTTACTCATAGTAGAAGGCCATATTAGGCCGGTTGCGGCTCAAGCGAGCGGGCCCACATTGGCAGGTCGTGCTCCAACCCGAGACGTGCTAGGTGGCTGGAATTCAATTCAGGGACAGGACATCCGTCTAGGTCATCATCGCCGTAATGGGCCAAGGCGTCTGCGAGGTGCACCGCCGCAGTGGGAGAGAACCTCGATTCCGCACTGTCTTGCGGCCGATGATGCAGCGCGACGGCTTCGACCACCGGCACGGGAAGCCCCCACAGACCCAACAAGTAAGCACCAACCTCGGCATGGTTGCAGCCGAACTGGTTCTCCTCGGCCGTTACCGTTGATTCGTGCCGCTCCTTGGCGCCGCGAAGGGCGCAGCCGTAGTCAGCGCCACGGTTCGAAGCCAGGACCAGCTTGCCGGTATCATGGAGCAGGCCGCCGATGAACGCCTCGTCCGCGAGCTTCGCCGGGGCGCATTGCGACAGGGCGATTTGCCGTGCGAGAACCGCACAGTGCAGGCTGTGAGAGCGAAGTGCCTCCAGAGATACGCCGGGCAGGTTCGAGGCCTCATATTGCGAGAATGCGTGGGCGCCCAAAACGAGCGATTTGATAGTGTCCACACCGAGGAAGGACACCGCGTCAAAGAGGTTGGCCACTGGATGGCCTAGCCCAAAGAAGGCCGAGTTTGCTAGCTGCAGGATTTTGGCGCTCATGCCGGGGTCCTGCTCAACGATGCGGGAAACCTGGTTAAGGGTGACCCTGGGATCATGCAACGCCTCGACCATGCGGAAGTAGAGCGCCGGGGCGCTGGGCACACGGTCCAACTTCGAAACCAGGTTCATTACGGCTTCACCGCGCAAAGCGGCGCCGAGCGTCGTGGCTCGACGGATGGTCGTCTTCAACGACTCGGCTTCGCACGGTTTGGCCAGGTACTGATGGGTTGAGCCGACGCACTTAAGGATCAGGTCCTGATCCGCGTGTCCGGAGAGGATCAGGCGAACCGTCCTGGGATAGCGCTGCATCACCTGGCTCAGTAACTCCGCTCCGTTCATTCCGGGCATGCGCATGTCGGACACCACCACGTCAAATGGTTTTGCCGCCATGAGAGCAAGGGCCTCAGCGCCGCTTTGCACGAAAGTCATCTCCCATTCCGTCCGTAACGAATGGAGCATTCTCCTTAGGCCTCCCAGCACCGACGGGTTGTCGTCAACAAACAGGATGTGTTTCAGCACGCCTGGATCTCGGCCTTGGCTTGGGGAGCGCGCATCTGCAGACAGTGGATGGGCGGGCTGATTCATGGACTTGCTTGTGGCGGCTGGTTAGGTGTTTGGAAGCTAAAGTTGGTTCCGTTGCCTGGGCTGATTCCAAACGTTGCGAGGCCGCGCGCCACCTCCTGCGCAGATCCATCGTCCTCGACGCACTCCCCGTTCTCTTCGATCGTTTCCAAAGCTACGACGATTTCCTTCTTCGCCTCGTCCGGCTGGCCATCGGCTTCCTGCAACCCCGTGATGTCCTTCGAGATCCCGTAGATTCCGATGATTTCACCGGCGGGATTGCGCAGAGGCCCCTTGGTGGTGAGCGCCCAACGCTCCCTCCCATCCTTGAACACCTCCTTTTCTATTTTACCGATCATGGGTTGGCCAGTGCGCATCACGGTTAGTTCGTCCTCCAAAGCCGCCTGTGCGTGCACTTCCTCGAAGAAGTCGTGGTCGCGTTTGCCGATCATTTCCTCCGGTGAATTGAGACCGAACCGCTCGTAGACTGGCTTGCCGCAACGGGTGAATCGCGACCGGGCATCCTTGAAATAGATCCTATCGGGGGCGCAATCCAGCAAGGTCCGCAAAAGATCCCGTTCGTAAGCCAGCAAGAGCTCGGCGTGTTTGCGAACGATGCCCAAGGCGAGGATGTCGCCGATCGAGGCCAAGTCTTTGATGACTGCTGGGTCCAGCGGTTGGCGAGAGTACATGGCGATAACCCCCACCACATGCTCTCCAACGATCAGGGGGCAGCCTGCAAAAGCCACCAACCCCTGTTGGCTGGCCCAGTCCTGGCTTGCTGCCGCAGCACCAGTGCGAGCTTCGTTGGTTAGGCTGGGGTGTCGCTCGCTCGCGATTTGGCCAATCTTCCCTTCACCCACGGCCACGCTTTTTTGTGTGGCGTCCAGTTCAGCGGGCGGGCCGGCGGAGGCCTGCAGCTCCAGTAGGCGCTTTTCGTCGTTCAAAGTCCAGATCCCGACCAACGCAACCCCCAGGCATTTCTGAATCGCCTCGGCGCAAAACTGGAGCCCGGTGGCCAGGTCCTGCTGCCGGGTCAATGCCATCCCGACCTCAGCTCCCAAAGCCGCCAGTTTAAACTGTTGAGCCAGCGTGATCTCCGCACGCCGACGCTCGGCGTTTTCGACCACCAGATCGCGGATTCGCTCGGCAACGCGCATCTCCAAGTGCAAGCGTGAGGTATGCAGCTCCTGATCCCGTTTTTCGATGCGGGCTACCATCTCGTTGAATACGTCGATTAAGCGGCCAACTTCGTCATCGCACGTCTTCCCGACCCGGATGGTGTAGTCCTTAGTTTTGCCGAGCTGTGCGGCCACCTTGGCCAATTCGGCAATTGGGGAGGAAATCACCGGGTTCAGCCACACCGCCACGCCGTAGGCTGCTGCCATGCTGCCCAAGAATGTGGCTCCGAGCAGCAAGCCACGCAGGAACGCCGGTCCTGAGCTGATCTGAGGGAGCGACGCGAAGACCACGCAAGCCACGCACAAACCCAGGCAACTCGCCGACATGGTGATGATGGTCAGCTTCTGCCGGATCGGTAGCTGCTTCAGGAAACGCATGGCGGCACGTTTATGGCTGGTATTTGAGAACTCGGGCCAAAATGGGGCGAGCGTGCAGGCTCATTGGCCTACGCGCAGGAGGCGTTCACGATTAGCTCGTCAACCCTTCAGATATCTGTCGGCGGAATGGGATTGGAACTTAAGCCCTAGTTGTTTGACCGGGATCAAGCCGCCCGCCTTCCGGAGAGCTCACATTCGTTTAAATCACTCAACTCGTGGTTTCTTGAATGAACGGCTTTTCCGCTCCTCGCAACGCTTGTCTCCACCCCCTATGAATCCACCTGTCTCGATCAGTCGCCGTCGCTTTCTTACTTCCAGTTGCACCTTCTCGGTCCTGGCTGCGTCGATTCCGTCGATAGTGCCGGCGGCGGTGCTGGGGAGGGAACAGCAGGGTTCGCCTAATGGCCGTGTTGTGCTTGGTTGCATTGGGGTTGGTCCGCAAGGCCGCGGTGACATGGGCAATTTCCTGGCGCAAACGGGGGTCCAGGTTGTCGCCGTGTGCGATGTCAAAAAGGACCAGCTCGAACTGGCCAGGAAACAGGTGAATGACCGGTACCAAAACAGGGATTGCGCGATCTACCAGGATTTCCGGGCGCTCCTGGCTCGAGCCGATGTGGATGCCGTGCTGATCGCCACGCCGGACCACTGGCATGTGCCGGTAGCCATCAAGGCAGCGCAGGCAGGCAAGGACATCTATCTGGAGAAGCCGATGGGGTTGTCGCTCGCGGAGGACCAGCGGCTGCGCAAGGTCTGCCAGCATAACAAGCGCATTTTTCAATTCGGGACCCAGCAACGATCCAGCGGGCAGTTCCGCCAGGCCTGCGAGCTGGTCCGCAACGGACGGATCGGCCAACTGAAACAGATCAATGTTTGGTGTTCAGCCAGCCGCCCTGGTGGTTCGACCACGCCGGTCCCGGTGCCGGAGAGCATCAACTACGATTTTTGGCTGGGCCCTGCGCCCCTCACCCCATACACCGAGGACAAGTGCTGCGACGATTCAAACAAGAAGACCTGGTGGTTCAACACCGATTACGCCCTCGGTTTTGTGGCCGGTTGGGGAGTGCATCCGCTCGATATTGCCCTTTGGGGCCACCCGGCGATGTTCAAGGGAGACATGCAAGTCGAGGGCAAGGCGATCTTCCCCACGGAAGGCGCCTGCAACACCTCTGTGGCCTGGGATGTCGACTTCACCTTCGCCGATGGGGTTGGGCTCAAATTCCGCGGCACACCAAACGGCTACCAACAAGTGCCGATGAATGATCTCTCCTCCTGGCAGAAGCGCTACGGACGGATTGTCGATCACGGCACTGCCTTCGAGGGAACCGACGGCTGGGTGTTGGTGGATCGTACCGCGATCCGAACCGCGCCGGAACGGCTGGTCGAGGAGAAATCCGAATCCGGCGGCATCGCGCTTCCGCGCAGCTCCAACCACGCGCGCAACTTCCTCGACTCGGTGAAGAGTCGCAACCCCGCGATCTGCCCAATTGAGGAGGCTGTGCAAGCCGACGTCCTCTGTCACCTGAGCGACATCGCCACCCGGATGGGCCGCCGCCTCAAATGGAATCCCGAGAAGGAGAAGTTCGTCAGCGACAGCGAGGCTAACCACCGGTTGGCCCTGCGCGCCATGCGCTCTCCTTGGGCGCTCTGAGGCTAACGCGGCCCGGTCGTGCGCCGAAGGACGTCCTCCTTCCACTCACGGCTCCCAGCGCAGGTTTGGGTTATTGGTGCGCGCTTGATTCACGCTCCAATCCCAATAGTCCCGACTCCCGCATCGCCCGGAGTGGCCGTCCAGGAAGGTGAAGTTTGCCCCACCCGAATGCAGATTGGTGTGGACGAACGACCAGGTTCCCACGGCGGGCAGGTTCTTCGTGTCAAAGAACCAGACCAAGGTTGTTGGCTGGTTCAGCGAGCTGAGGCGGGTCGGCCGGTTCTCGTCCCCGGTACCACTAACGTGTTCGTTGAGGCAGTAATGAAAGAGGTTTTTTCCATTGCCTCGTGGATCGTTACAACGGCGTTTGTTGGCCGGACAGAGCCAGACGGTGCGGCCCGGATCGATCGACGCGTTGGTTCGCCATGGCATGTCATGGTACCTGGCGAGGCCTAGCTCGAGCGGCAGTTGGATGTACCAACCCACGTTGGTATCTTTGTCGTCTGGGTTGGGTGTGCCGTCGGGCGGGAGGTAATCGCCGTGATCGAGAGTGTAAAGCTGGGTCGCCAATCCCCATTGGCGGAGATGATTGAGGCAGGCGATGGCGTGCGCTTGGGCCTTGGCGCGACTGAGCGCGGGCAAGAGCATGCCGGCGAGAATCGCGATGATCGCTACCACCACCAACAGTTCGATGAGCGTGAAGCTGCTCCGATGTGTCTGGGCCTTCCCTTGTCGCCCCGGCCCTTGAAAACGATTGGATTCGTTCATGGGCATTAACCTTCCTGGAACGTCCTGGCGTTCCTTCAACTATCAGGAAGGCTAAATCAGCGGCGCGGCAAGTCAAGTCCGCTCGAGCGGGCCTGACTCAAGAACGTTGTGCGGGCTCGACGGGTCCGGGTCCAAGCGGTAGGCTGGTAGGCCAGAACTATGAAACCGATCTCTCGACGTGGATTCCTGGGGCAGACACTTCTGGCAGCCGCAGCGGCGGATTTGTTGCAGGACGGCTCCCTGATCGCCGGGCAGGAAGCCCGAGGTCACGGGGAGATCAGGTTGGGTGGGCCAATGTTCGATGCGCCGGAGGACCCGCGAGAGTTGGCACGGGCGCATCGACGGCTGGGGTACGGCGCAGCCTATTGCCCGAACCTCAACCTGGGAGATAGCGACCGTATTCGCGCCGTCGCGGCGGCCTTCGCACAAGAAGGCGTGGTGATTTCCGAAGTCGGTCGGTGGGTCAACCTGCTCGACGCTGACACCGAGAAACGCAGGGCGAACCTCAAACTCGTTACCGAGGGGCTGGCCTTGGCGGAGGAAGTGGGCGCGCTCTGCTGCGTCGATATTGCCGGCTCGTTCAACCCGAAGATTTGGTATGGCCCCGACCCTGAGAATGTATCTCCCCGGTTTTTTGACGCCGCCGTGGAGAACGCGCGAGCGATCATGGACGCCGTCAAACCTAAGCGGGCGAAATTCTGTTACGAGCTGATGGGCTGGGCCCTGCCGGACAGTCCGGAAAGCTGTCTGCGGATGATCAAGGCGGTGGATCGGAAGGCATTTGCGGTACATCTTGACCCGTGTAACCTGGTCAATTCGCCCGCACATTTTTATCACAACCGCGATCTGCTCAACGCCTGTTTCGACCAGCTTGGGCGCTGGATTGTGAGCTGCCACGCCAAGGACCTGACCTGGGATGTGGAGATGAACGTCCATTTCCGCGAGGTGCGGCCCGGAGCTGGTTCGATGGACTACGCGACGTATCTAAGAAGGCTGGCGGCATTGCCCCAGCGTCCGCCGTTGATGCTCGAGCATCTGCCGAACGCCGCGGAATACGACCTGGCGCGCAAGCATCTCCTGGAGTTGGGCGGCAGCCTGGGGCTCCGATTTGGATGAGATAGCGCCACGACCCCGCCGCGCAAATGCCTCTCACCAGCCCGCCGCAGACCGGTCCGCCGCTTCAACAGGTGGATCGCACCTACGTACTTCATCGGCGCCGGAGGTTCATTTACTTCGGAGGGTGTGATTATTTCCGGTTGTCCAGCCACCCGGCGGTGACCGCGGCTGTGCGCGCTGCGGTAGGGCAGTACGGGCTCAACGTCTCAGCCTCGCGGATCACCACCGGCAATCACCAACTCTACATCGAGGCGGAGAAACGACTCGCGCGCTTCTTTGGCGTGGAGCAGGCGGTGCTGGTCTCCAGCGGCTACGTCAGCAACCTGATCGCGGCGCAGTCGTGCAAGGAACGGTTTGACCACGTGCTGATTGACGAAAAAGCGCACGCCAGCCTGCTAGACGCGGCGGTTTTCCTGGGGCGCCCGGTTCGCCCGTTTCGGCATTGCGATGCCAGTTCTCTCCAGACGCAACTCGCGGCGCTGAAGAAGGGCGCTCGGCCGATCGTGCTGACCGACGGCCTCTTCGCCCAGGACGGTTCGGTGGCCCCGCTAGCAGATTACCTGGCGCTCTTGCCGCGGCGTGGCGGGTTGTTGGTGGACGACGCCCACGGAGTGGGTGTGTTGGGTGAGAAGGGCCGAGGAGCCCGCGCCGGGCTTGCGGTCCGGGACCATCGAGTCATCGAAACAGCGACGCTGAGCAAGGCGTTCGGAGTTTACGGCGGCGTGGTTTTGGGCAGGGCGTCTGAGATGCGGGCAGTGGGCGGGACGCGCCTCTTTGCGGGCAGCACGCCGGTTCCCCTGCCAGTGGTTGCTGGAATATTAATGGCGGTGGCGCTGCTGCAAAAGGATGGAGGGTTCCAAGCGCGGTTGGCGAGGAACACGGCGTACGTCAAGAAAGCCCTCAACGAGGCGGGCCTCGCAACGGTTGGTAACGCCAGTCCGATCGTATCCTTGGTGCCAGAAAGCCCGTCCGCAATCGCTTGGTTGAAGAGGCGGCTCAGTGCCGCCGGGATTTACCCAACGTTCGTAAAGTATCCCGGAGGTCCGCCAATGGGGCATTTCCGATTCGCACTATCCAGCGAGCACACGCGGGAACAGTTGGATCGGCTGATTGAAGTGTTGGCCGGGATGGCTGTCTCCTCTGGACCACGCAGGAAATTAGGCTAGGCTGGCCGGGCGTGAGTCCTGAGTCCACCTCCGAATCCCCCGAGACGCAGGACGCGTATGCCGTCCTGCGCAATCGCGATTTCGTCCGCTACGTCATCGGCCGGCTCATAGCCGTCCTGGGCCAACAGATGCTGACGGTGGCGGTGGGATGGGAACTTTATGAGCGGACCAACTCGGCACTAGCCCTGGGATTGGTCGGCCTGACGGAGATGGTGGCGATGGTCCTGTGCACGCTGCCCGCCGGCCACCTGGCGGACAACGTCAACCGCAAGGACATCATCCAGACGGCGATGCTGGTGGCGGTGGCCAGCAGCGTGGGGCTGGCCCTTATCTCCGCGATGCGCGGGCCGGTATTCGGCGTTTACACCTGTTTGTTTGCCGCTTCCGTCGCACGAACTTTCCTGTGGCCGGCCAGTTCGGCTTTTTTGACCAGCCTGGTGCCGCGCGCTCTTTTCCCGCGGGCGGTGACGTGGAACAGCGGGGCATTTCAGCTTTCATCGGTGGCCGGCCCGGCGCTCAGCGGCGGACTGATTGCGCTGCTGGGCCGGCACCTGGCGCACCCCGCAGCCGCGATCTATGCGCTCAACGCGCTCGCGGGCCTGATCTGTTTCGTGTTAGTGGCGTTCATCCGCAGGCCGCCAGCGGTGGCTAACCGAGAGAAAATGACGCTGGCCAGCCTGATCACCGGGTTTCAGTTTGTTTTCGCCAAGCCTCTGATCCTGGGAATGATCACTCTGGATATGTTCGCGGTCCTGCTGGGCGGGGCTACGGCGCTGCTGCCCGTCTATGCCAAGGACATCCTCCACGCGGGGCCTGACGGCCTCGGGCTATTGCAGGCCGCGCTTCCGATGGGGGCGGTGAGCTGCGCTTTATTCCTCGCCCACCGACGGCCGATGCGGAAGGCTGGGCGCACATTGCTCTGGGCGGTGACCGTTTTTGGCGCCGCGACGATCGTATTCGGGGTATCGAAGCAGTTCTGGCTGTCGTTCGCCGCGTTACTGGTGTGCGGAATGGTCGACAACGTCAGCGTCGTGGTCCGGCACACCTCGGTTCAACTGCTGACGCCGGATGATAAACGCGGGCGCGTGTCCGCGGTGAACAGCCTGTTCATCGGCACTTCCAACGAACTGGGCGGGTTCGAATCCGGGTTCGTGGCGCACTGGCTTGGACCGGTGTTTTCCGTGGTGTCTGGGGGCGTCTGCACGATCCTGGTAGTGATCGCCGTAGCTCTCATCTGGCCCGAGCTCCGGCGCTACGGCCGGCTTGAGGGCTCCGCTTAGAGCGTGTTTTAAAAATAGGTCGGCAAGGGATTGCGAGCGCGGCGGGGCGGATGGCTAGACGCGACGAAGGCGCATATTCGTTAGAAATCTGTAACTGAGGAGCAACGACGCCAGACGCCCCGCCCCGCCGCAAGACCGCCTGGGATATTTTTAAAACACGCTCTTAAGGATTGGATTGCGTGCCTCCGCCTTTGACACTAGGGGGCGAATGGACAGAATCTGTCCGTGCGTTCCATGAGACCAAAAAGCGAAATGCGGCCACCGATCTTTCGGCGGCTGGCCGGACTCTAAATCAAGGCAAGGCTGCTTGAGCACCCCCACCGGACTTCCATCCCTGACCCTCAAGCAGCAACGCTGGCTGCTGGCCGGCCTGACGCTCTGCGTCTTTTTCTTTGCCCTCGGCAGCAGGTCGCTTAACGAGCCGGACGAGGGCCGTTATTCCACCATCGCCAGCGAGATGGTCGAGCGCGGGGATTGGCTGGTGCCGCACTTCTGGTACGCGCCACACCTGGACAAGCCGCCCTTCACCTACTGGGCGGTGGCAGCCTCCCTGAGCATCTTCGGACACAACGAATGGGCGGTGCGTCTGCCCCTTGCGTTGGCGGCGATTAGCGGCGTGGTGGCGATTTTTTTTCTCGTGCGGTCGATCAGGGGAGAGCGGGCGGCGATTTGGAGCGCCTTAGTGCTCCAGAGTTCCGTGCTCTACTTCGTCATGGGACGGATGCTGACGACGGACATATTCCTGACCCAGTTTACCGCCTGGGGCTTCTTTTTCCTGTGGAAAGCTTGGCGCGCGCTCGATCGGGTAGGGGATCCCAAGGGCGGTCGCACCTCAGAATCGACTGGGGGCAGCGGCCCCGCATCACGCGTAGCGGGATCTTGTGCCGGGTGGATGGCCGGCGCCGGGGCTGTCGTGGGGCTGGCTTTCCTGGCCAAAGGCCCATTGGCCCTCCTGGTGCCCACGGTCGGATTCGGCGCTTTGCTGGTTTACGCCCGGCCGAGCCGCGCGAAGTGGGGTGCTCTTGCCCCGCCGCTGTTGCTGGGCACTTTGGTCTTTGCGCTGGTGGCGGTTCCGTGGTTCCTGGCGGTCAATCAGCGGGTCCCAGGCACGCTGCACTTTATGGTCTTTGGCCAGGCCCTGGGACATGCCCTGGGCACAACGGTCCAGAACCGGAGCGGGCATCCGCTCTATTTCCTGCCGGTTTTAGCGGCCGGATTTCTTCCATGGACGTCTTTGCTGGGCTGGCTATGGCGGCGAGCCCACTGGCGCTCGCTTGCTCCGCGCGAACGGGAGGCGTGGCTGCTGGCCAGCGCCTGGGCGATTCTGCCCTTCATTTTCTTCTCGATTGCTCGTTCGAAGCTGCCGGCCTACATCCTCCCGATATTCCCTCCGCTGGCAATGCTCACTGCCATGCGGTGGTTCGGCGACGGCGCCAAGCCGGAGATCGCTCCGCCCCCGCCCTGGCTCTGGCGCGTCTGCGCCCTGAGCCCGATGCTGGTGATGATCGGGGTTCCGGTGGGCATTCGGCTCCTCTTCAAGCCGGCGGAGACGGAATGGATCGATGGGCTTGCGTGCGCGGGGTTGGTCCTGCTGGCGCTTTTCGGCTGGCAATGCCGCACGTTTGATCGTCAGAAATCGGTGCGTTTGGCCGCGGGCTTCAGCCTGCTGAGTCTTGCAGGGGTTCTGCTGGCCGTTCCATCGGTTGAGACGTCGTTCAAGAGCAATCAAACCATCAAGCCACTGGGGGAGGTTTTGTGCAAGCGATGGCGTCCCGAGGACGCGACGGTGTGCTGGCAACGCTTGCCGCAAGGGCTGGCATTCTATGGCTATCCCGCAATCAGCGCGGAGCATCGACCCTATTTCGGCGCCATGCCGCTGGACCGTGTGCCTTTCGAGTTTACGGGAAATCGCGAACGGTTCTCTCCATACCTGCTCAAGGACGAGGAAGCTCTCGCCGGGTTGGTTGGGGGCGCGCGGCGCGTCTGGGTGATCACGGCCACAGGCGGGCTCAAAGCGTTCAATGAAGCGCATCCTACGATGCGGCTGAGGACGGTGATTCGGTGCGGGTTGTGGGAACTGCTGGTGAACGCGCCGAGCGGTTAGTGTCGCGGGACAGACGAAGAGCGGGACCGGCCGCGACGAGGGCCGAGATCCAATAGAAAACCTTTGGATGCGCTGGGGCTTTGCCTGTGGTTATCCCATAACAGCCCGGCCAGTAGCCGATAATCACGGGGGTTAGCGGGCGTCCTGGGATCAAAGCAGGGGAGGGGCAACCGGAAACTCTTCCAGGTCTGTAATCGGGATGCGGTTTCGATTCGCCTTACGGGATACGATAAGGAATCTAAGACCCGATCCACTATGTCAGGAGACCCTTCAATCCCGCAGTTCCAGGGGCAATTGTGAGAGCATTAGCTGAAGCAAAAGCCTCGGTTTTGTCGTCCTCTCGTGGATCGGATTGAGCGTTTGACCCGATTCGTTATGGGGGGCAAATCCATGTCAGATGGGGCGAATAACGGATGGGTAAGTGCGCATAGAACCGGTGTGGGGATTCTGTTCATCATAACACCGTGATAGACAGAAAGTGTCTCCAGAGCGGAAGAATGGAGAGCGCGTTATCGCCAGCGCGAATTACGTCCCCGCAATAAACAGAAAACACGAAAGAACCCATGAATAATTCAATTCAACCTCGCGATGCGGATGATATCATTGAAGCGCCAGGGAATTCCTCCCGATGTCAAGGCAAGATTTCCAGGATGCCCCGCGCTCCTGCAATTTGCCGCCCGATGCCATGGTTGGCCGGTTTGGCTTGTCTGCTTTTGGGCACCGCGGAGCTGCGCGCTCAAGGCACGCCTGCGGGCTGCAGCGGGAGCGGATTGGGGATCGACCTTTACACTGACGTTACTGACGTTCACATCGGTGACACAATCACCTACAGTGCGACAGTGTTCAACGGGCTGAAGAACAGCACCCTTATCGTCTGCGATGCGACCGAGATCGAGGCCTTCGTGGTGACACCAGACGGCAAGACCAACAACATCACCCTGGTGCGCACCTCGTTGCATAACGGAGAATCGGATTTCTATCAGAATGTGGCGACCTACGTGGTTCGGCCCCAGGACATCCAGCCTAATGGCTCTCTAGTGGCCACCGCCAACGACTTTGGCAACATTCACCAAAACGACGTTCCCAGCCGGGGCGGCGGTTTCCAAGGGGTGAACACCGTGGTGAATCAACCTTGCGTCCGGATCAGCGCACTATGCGTTGGTGGCGTAGGTGAAAACGGCACAATCACCTTTAGCGGCACCGTTACGAACTGCGGCAATAATAACTTGTCAGGCCTGACGGTAACCAACTTCGTCAACAACGGCGCGTTCATGGTTCTTTTCCCAAAAACTATGGCGACCGGTGAGGTTGCTAGTTTCACCGGGAGCTGGATTCCGTTGAATCCTTGCGGTCCGAGCTCAGCGGTGCTGACGGTAACGGCCACCGATCAGTCCACCGCGACTCCCCGAATCGTGACTGATTCGATTACCATCACGTGTGAGAATAGCCTGACTCCTGGCATTCAAGTCACCAAATCATGTCCCACGCAGCCAGTGTCTCCTGGGCAGTTGCTCGTTTATTCCGGCACTGTCAAAAACACCGGCGACGTGACCTTGACGAACATCGTGGTGGTGGATAACGAACCGGCTTTAAATACACCGGTGTTCTCCCTGGCTTCTTTGGCTCCCGGCGCGGTTGCTAACTTCACTGGCAGTTACCTGGCACCGACGAATTGCTCGGTGTCCGACACATTGGTTGCCACCGCCAGCAGCCGTTGCGGTGTGGCTGTCAGCAATTCTGCTAGTGCAACCTGCCCCATCCTGACTACTCCCCAGATCGTGGTCACCGCACTCTGCCCAACCAACTCCGTCGCTCCGGGCGGTTTAGTCACGTATACTGGCACAGTGCGGAATGCTGGCAACATCACCCTGACCAACGTGGTGGTGGTGAGCGATGTGCCCGCTCCCAATACTCCCGTGTTCACCAAGCCTGCGATGGCTCCGGGGGAATCCTCCGCGTTCAGCGGTTCTTACACGCTTCCAGCTAACGCCTGTGCTGTCACCACCACCTTGAGCGGAACCGCCCAGGACAGTTGCACGCTCATTGCGGTCACGAATAGGACCGCTATCACTTGTGGGGTCGCCACGACTCCAGCCATCGCCGTCACCCTGGCCTGCCCAGCAGTGTCGGCCAACACCGGCGGCCCAATCACCTATAGCGGCACCGTGCGCAATACCGGCGACGTTTCCCTGAGCAACGTGCGTGTGCTGATTAACCAACCGGCGGCAAACACCCCGGTGATCGGTCCCCTGACCCTGGCTCCTGGCGCTTCGAGCGACTTTACCGCCACTTTTACGGCACCGATCGATTCCTGCTCGGTCAGCAGCACAGTGACCGTCACCGGCAAGGACGATTGCAGCGCGGCCCTGGTCTCCAACACCGCATCAGCCACTTGCACGCTGATTACCACCCCAAGCATTGCGGTCACCGAGCTTTGTCCTTCCAGTCCAGTGGCTCCCGGCGGGCTGCTGACCTACAGCGGCACTGTGAAAAACACGGGTAACATCACGCTGACCAATGTGGTTGTCCTAAATGACGCCAGCGGTGCCACGCCCGTCTATACGGCCGCCACGATGGCTCCGGGAGCGATTGCCAGTTTCACCGGCAGCTACCTGGCACCAACGAATTGCTCCACCACGAGCACCTCAACTGCTACCGCGGAGAGCACCTGTGGTGTGGCCGTCACCAGCAAGGTGAGCGCGACCTGCCCCATCCTGACCACGCCGGTGATTGTCACGACGATGGCCTGCTCTACCAACGCATTGACGCCGGGCGCCTCAACGACCTACTTCGGCCGGGTGCGCAACGCCGGCAACATCACCTTAACGAACATAGTCGTGGTCAGTGATGTGCCCGCGACCAACACCACCGTGTTCACCCAGCCTTCCTTGGCACCTGGCGAGTTTGCCAACTTCACCGGCTCCTACACGGTCCCCGCGAACGTTTGCTCCGTCACTGCCACCCTAACGGGAACCGCCCAGGACATCTGCACGCTGGGTTCGGTCACGAACTCCGCTTCAACCACCTGCAAGGTGGTTACGGCTCCGGCCATCGCGGTCACGCTGTCGTGTCCGGCTGTGTCTGTGAACACCGGCGGCGCGATTACTTACACCGGCACGGTTCGTAACACGGGGGATGTTGCGCTGTTTAACGTGCGGGTGTTGAGCAACCAGCCGATCACCAACAAGCTGGTCCTCGGTCCGACGGCGCTGGCCGTTGGCGCAAGCGCGGACTTCACCGTGACGTTCACCACGCCCTTAGACGCTTGCTCCGTGAGCACTACGGTGACTGCCACCGGCGACGACACCTGCACCTCAGCCCTGGCAATGAACACCGCCTCGGCCACCTGCACCCTGATCACCACACCCGCTATCGGGGTCAGCCAGACCTGCCCGGTAGGCCCAGTGGGCCCTGGCGGGTTGCTGACCTACATCGGCACCGTAGCAAACTCCGGCAACGTCACTCTCACCAACGTGGTTGTGATGAATGACCTGAGCGGGGCTACCCCGGTGTTCACCGCCGCCACCCTGGCTCCCGGCGTGTCCACCAACTTCACCGGCAGCTACACCGTGCCCGCTGGCAGTGGTTGTTCCGTAACCTCCAGGTTGACCGGCACCGGCAATGATAAATGCACCGGCATCCAGGTCTCAGCGACCATGACTAAGACTTGTCCGATTCTGACTTCGCCAGAAATCGAGGTGACCCAGACCTGTCCCACCAACTCAGTATTGCCCGGCGGCATCCTGAATTATACGGGCACCGTCAGCAATCCGGGTAACATCACCCTGACTAACATTATCGTATACGACAACCGTCCTGCATCCAACACGGTGATCTTTACTGCCGCCTCTCTGGCCCCCGGCGCATCAGCCAACTTCAGCGGCAGCTTCCAGGTGCCGACCAACTGTTGCGTGGTTTGGAGCACGGTAGCTGCCGTCGGGCAGGGCTGTGACGGCACCAGCGTCACCGACACCGACACCCACGTGTGCCCGGTTCTCACTATACCCCAGTTGGTAGTCACCAAGACTTGCTCGCCGATTGCCATGAAGCTGGGTGATCTCCTGACCTACAGCGGCACGGTCAGCAACGCCGGCAACATCACGGTGATCGGTGTGACCGTCGTCAACGATCGGTCATCCAACGGTCCTCCTCTCCTGGGGCCAATCGATCTCGCACCAGGCCAGTCCGCGGGCTATACCGCCTCCTATGTTGTTCCGCCTGATTTTTGCGGAACGGACACGGTCACCGCGAGGGGTTTGAACGTGTGCACGATGCTCCCTGTGAGCGACAGCATCACATCTACCTGCCCGGTGGCCACTCCAGCTCCGATCATCGCGGTGACCAAGAATTGTCCCCTGGTGCCCCCGGTGCGCGGCGGCCTTTACACCTACACTGGCACGGTTAGCAACCCCGGCGAGGTCACCCTGGTGGATGTCTTCGTGGTGAACAACGAGCCGAGCAACAACGCCCCGGTGATTGGCCCCATCACGCTGGCCCCCGGCGCAACCGTGAGCTTCACCAACAGCTATATCGCACCGGGTTGCTGTTGCTTCATCCTCGATACCCTCACCGCCAGTGGCCAGGACCGTTGCTTTGGTAGCAATGTGACTGCCACCGCCACCTCGGTCTGCCCGTATCTCACCTCGCCGAGTATCGCCCTGGTGCAGAACTGCCCTGCGGTCCCGATACCCGCTGGCAGCCTATATCAATACAGCGGTTACGTCACCAACACCGGTGATGTCGTGCTGACCAACGTCATGGTGCTTGACCCTCGCGGAACCAATATCCTGGAACCGGGCTTGGAACTCGCTCCGGGTGAATCAGAGGAATACTCGGGCTCCTTCACGGTCGGGGCCAACCCCGGCTCCGTCACCCTCAAGGCCAGCGGCCAGGCCATCTGTGATGGCAGGCTCGTCTCCAACACGTCCAGTTGCCCCGTCGCCGGTCCTATCGCCCCGGTCATCGGCCTGGCAACTCTGGTCAACGGTTCCTTCAGCGTCTCCTTCTCGACCGAGAAGGGAAAATCCTACAACCTCCAATACAAAAACTCATTGAGCGATCCCACCTGGATCGACTTGATGACGGTCATCGGAACGGGCGGAAGCATGCCGGTCACTGATGCGACCGCCTCCGGACAGCGGGCCCGGTTCTACCGGATATTCCCGACGCCTTAAATCGACCCAACCCGGGCCGCAATCATCCCAGCCGAAGGAAAGTTCCTTCGGCTGGGACTTAGAGCGGGTTTTAAAAATAGGTCGGCAAGGGATTGCGAGCGCGGCGGGGCGGATGGCTAGACGCGACGAAGGCGCATATTCGTTAGAAATCTGTAACTGAGGAGCAACGACGCCAGACGCCCCGCCCCGCCGCAAGACCGCCTGAGATATTTTTAAAACACGCTCTTACACTTCAGAGCATATGAACACCTTGATCGATCCGACTTTGATAGACATGGAAACGATCGTCGCCACTAGCGATGACCTGTCCGTCCCCGACCGGGTCGCAGCGCAACAACTCGCGCGGTTCTCTCGGATCATCCCGACGAAATGTTAAGACCAGATTTGTGGGCGATCAGTCCAGCCGGAGGAAGAGCCCTCCGGCTGGATGTTTGCCACAGCGAACAACCGGAAAACATGAAACGAACCCCATCGAACATGAAAGTGACTTCAACCCATTTGACCGTGGCACTCTGGATAGGGACGCTGTGCATTGCGGCCCAGGCAGAGGGCACCCCCAAGATCCACTTTGAGCAGACGCTCTATGACTTTGGCAAAACCTCGCAGGTGACAACTGTATCCGGCGTCTTTAAGTTCAAGAATACAGGCGACGCTGTTCTAAAATTGGAGCCACCCAAACCGTCCTGCGGTTGCACGGTTGCCGAGTTGAAGCCCAATACTCTTCCCCCCGGAGAAAGCGGCGAACTTCCCTTCACGTTGAACCTCGGCCTTTACCGGGGGAACCTCGAAAAGCATATCGCGGTTCGATCCAATGATCCGCAGACGCCCGACGTCTCGCTGACTATCAAGGTAGACTACACCCCTCTATTCGAACTAAACCCGCTGACCCTCTCTCCGAGCCTGGCCTTCGGGATGAACCAGACAACCCAGTTCACCACGATCAGCCGCACGGATGGAAAGCCGCTGCGGATTGTGAGGTTGGATGCCTCCAGGCCTTGGATCACGGCCACAGCCGAGCCGGCCACAAAGGCCGACGAGACCAACGCGCTTGTTCGCGTCGTAGTACAACGCGATGGGCCGCCGCGCCGATTCAACGAATTCGTTCAAGTCTATGTCGAGGGACAGACGAACGCACCGGCTTCCAGCATCTACATCTCCGGCCAGGTCCAGGGTGAAGTTTCCCTCAGTCCCGAGGCGCTGTATTGGAGCATAACCGACGCGGCGAAAACGACGTCCGATCGGCCGGAAGCACAGGTGTTGCGGCGGGTGAGCATTCGTTCCGCCGACGGCAAACCGATTGAGTTGAAAAATCCCCAAAGTACAATTAAGGGAATGAAGGTAGAACTGCTCCCCAAAGAGCCAGGGAAAGTCTATGAGCTAGTCGCCCAACTCAATGAGGTGCCCCCCGCTTCCGTCGGCGGCAATGTTAGTTTCGAAACCTCGGTGGCATCCCAGCCAAAGATCGAAGTGCCGGTCGTCGTCAACGTGTTCAAGCCATAACTGAATGAACCTCCACCCGCCAAAGGCGCTGATCGTGATCATGCTGGGCATGGGGCTTGGGTTGGCGGCGAACCAGGTGTCGCCCCGACGGATCCCATGGATCACACCGCCGGAGCGATTACCCACGGCGGGAGAATTCATCCCGCTCGACCAGGCGGGCCAGCTCTGGCATCGCGGCACGGCGTTCTTCCTGGACGCACGGGAGCCGGCCGATTTTGCCGCCGGCCACATTGGCAACGCGCTGAACCTGCCCGCGCAATCCTTCCCGGAGCACTTCGGTGACGTGGCGCCAATGCTAACGCCCAGCTCTGAGCTGGTTCTCTACTGCGATGGTAAAGAGTGCGAACTCAGCCATCGTTTGGCCGCAAGTTTGCATCAGCTTGGTTACTCGAACACGCATCTCCTCTTTAATGGTTGGACCGCATGGCGCCAAGCAGGTTTGCCGATAACAATTGGAGGTCAGCCTTGAAATCTCAACCTGTCGGTTGCGTCAGCGCCATTCCTTCATCAAGCGCGTCATCCGGATGTTCCCACCCGCCCTCCGGCCAGCCTCTCCCCTCAGCCAAGGAGGGGAGGGGTCCGGATGCGGGGTCTCTGAGCTCGTTCAGATGTCGAGCCCACTCTTCGGACAACAGGACCAGCTGGGTGACGGGGCTTCTGCGTTTGCTCGTGGGCGGGGCGTTTGTGTTTGCCGGTGCCCTCAAAATCGCGGATCCAGCGAAGTTTGCCCTGGACGTTGGCAACTACCGGCTGGTGCCTCACGAGTTCATCAATGTAATCGCGATTCTGCTTCCCTGGATAGAGGTGGTTGCCGGAGCGTTTGTGCTGGCGGGCATTTGGTTGAGGGACGCCGCGCTCGTAATCACCGCGATGACCGTCATGTTCATGTTGGTCATCCTTTCAGCTCTCGCCCGCGGTTTGAACATCGAGTGCGGTTGCTTCGGGACCGTCGGCGGCAAACACGTCGGCCTGGTCAATCTCGCGCTCGACGCAACTCTCTTCTCCCTAGCGGCGATATTGGCCAGACGTTCCAAGGATCGCGCGGGGCAAAGCAACACAAGGACAAATAGACAACCGATTGACGTGCCTGGGGCCGATACATAGACTGAGTCAAAGATCGGAACTGAAGTGGATCCACAGATGATAGGACAGACCCTTTCGAGGATGAATCGGGAGGGTTACCGCCGGCGGCGACGGATGCGTGGATTTCTGCTGGGATCGGAGCGCGAAAACAAAGCAATCAATTCAAGTGTCACGCTTATAGACTAGCTGTGTGTCAATTGAAAATCCGCCTCTCCCCAGCCAGACTCTCCTGTTCCCGGAATTGACCACCAAACTCGTCACCGTCAACTTTGCCGGTGGCCACGTCTCCAGTGATGGGGGCGGCGTACTCCTGGCACAAGTGGATCGCTCCTACGGTTACCTGCGCCGCTTCGCTGCTTGCTTCCAGGACTACCGGGATCCAGACCTAGTCGAGCACGACTTGGAGGAGTTGCTGCGCCAGCGAG
>Ga0265314_10000187_pt1 | contig 92142 bp, 76 predicted proteins | sample 4126metaG_FD_203106 | JGI IMG/M metagenome (GOLD analysis project Ga0265314, IMG submission 203106) | Rhizosphere microbial communities from Carex aquatilis grown in University of Washington, Seatle, WA, United States - 4-1-26 metaG | ecosystem: Host-associated > Plants > Roots > Rhizosphere >...
AGCTGTTGCCGCAGATGCTCATCACGCGACGCCAAACCCGCAGTCTACGTTTCTGGAGCGCGGCCTGCTCAAGCGGGCAGGAAGCTTACAGCCTGGCGATAATGATGCGCGAATATTTTCCGCTGCTGGCGAGTTGGGATATTCGCATTGAAGGTACCGATATTTGCGCGGAAGTGGTGGAACGCGCACAAGCGGGCCGCTACCATCGTATCGAAATCAACCGCGGGCTGCCGGCGCGCTTTATCGTCAAGTACTTCAACAAGGTGCTTGAGGATTGGGTGATCAAGCCGAAGATCAAGGAGATGTGCGCCTTCAGGCAGTCCAATCTTTGCGGACCGCAATTTCCGTTTGCACGCGCGACAGATCGTTTCGATGTGGTTTTTCTGCGCAATGTGATGCTGTACTTTTCACCGGAAACTCGAAAAATGCTGTTGGAGCGCATCCACCGCGTTCTTGAGCCCGACGGAATTCTTTTTCTCGGTGCAAGCGAACAGCCCGCCGATCCATCGCTGTGGACTTCTGTGCTGGCAGGCGGAACTTGCTACTTAAAAAAGAGTGGAGGCCGCGAAGGAAGAGTGTTCGAAGCAGAGAAGGGAGCAGATCTGGGAACACCGAGAATGGCGCTTGCGGAACCGAGGAACTACAGCAATGACGCCATTTAATGGCTAGTCGTGAAGCAGTCGTTCAACCTCATCGTGCAGGAGTGCTGCGATATCGGCTTCGGATGCGGTGGGTGACAGGTGCAGCGGCTGGCCGAGCCGTACTTCGATCTTCCCGGAGCGGAACCAGCGCCGATTGCCGGTTTTCAATTCGCCCATTCCACGCAGCGCTACGGGCAGCACCATGGCTCCCGACTGTTTTGCCAGAAGCCCAATACCGGAGCGGAAGCGCGCGAGCTTGCCCTCCTTCGAGCGCGTGCCCTCAGGAAACACAAGCACATGATAGCCGCGGTCCATGGCCTTGCCGGCATGCGCAAAGCTGGGTTGAAAATCGCGCAGACGCGGCAGGGGAAACACGTTGAAAAGGCCAGTCAGAAGGTAGTAGAACAACGGGCCAGGCAGGAAAAAGCTCCCGGTCGACTTCTCAGGATTGCGGAAGTGCCGATAATCATTGAGCATTTCGCCAGACATGGCTGCAGCCATGTGTCGACGAATTGCTCCCGGCAACGCGTATTGAATCAGCGGCCCGTCGAACGTGGACACGTGATTCGCAATGATAAGCAGAGGCGCATCCGCCTTCAGAGATTTTGGTGCGGTAACGCGAGGACGGGCAAGCAGCCCCACCAGCGGCCTCATTACCAGTTCAATGAACGCCACGCGAATCCAGCGGAAGGGCAGCAGCCACGGCCAGCGCGGATAAATATAGCGCTGCCGTTCCCCATTGGTTGCCGCGTTCGGGGCAAGCGCAACTTCAGGCGCGTTCGACTGCGCAATCGAGGCGCCATTTCGCTCGACAGCAGGTGTCGGTGCGATTTGCGCGGACACAGGCTGCTTCGGTGCGAGTTCGCCGGCAATCATTCGTCGCAGATCGCCCAGCGTTTGTGCTCCGTTGAGCATTCCGTCTTCTGTCACGATTCCCAGCCGGTCTTCAATGGCTGCTGCCAGTTGCACGCGGCCGAGGCTGTCGAGATGCAGATCCTCGGTCAGTCGCAATTCGTCGCCGATGCCGGCGTGAGACTCGCCGGTAATTTGCGAAATCAACCCCAGAAGCCAGTCGCTCTTTGCTGCGGGCGCACCATTACTTTCGGACTTTGTCGCACCGTTTGGCGTTGATGCCGACTGCGCTTTTCTTAGCCACTCGGCAACAGCTCTGCGGCGTACCTTGCCTGTGGAGGTGCGTGGCAGATCGGGTTCGGGCCACAGAATCCAGCGGCGCAGACGTTGAAAATCGGCGAGGTGTGCGTTCGCGCTCTCAATTGTGTGCGCGGCACGATCGCCAGACCCGCGCATGGCGATGACTGCGCAGGGCTCCTGTCCCTCTGCCGTTTCCATGGGCACTACTGCACACGCTGCCACACCGGGCTGCAATTCAATCGCGGCTTCGAGATCCTCAGGGTGCACATTCAGGCCGGCGGCAGTCACAATCACTTCGCTCTTGCGGCCTAGAAAGCGCAAGTCGCCGGTGGGAGCCACTTCGGCAATGTCGCCGGTGGGCAGCCACTCTTCTTCGCGCTGGTGCAGCTTGCCGCCCGACCATGTAGCGCCAGATATAGATGCGCCGCGCACCAGCACTTCACCGTCGGGCCCGAGCTTGACTTCGCGTCCTGCCAGCGGTTTGCCGATGGTTCCGCGCGCTACGTGGAAGGGATGATTCAGCGTGATGAGTGCGGTTGTTTCGGTCATTCCGTAACCTTGGACCAAAACAAATCCGAGCGTGTTCCAGAACTGTTCAAGTGGGCCGGGAAGAGCCCCGCCGCCGGAGATGAGCGCCCAGAACTTGAGTCCGAAGGCACGATGAATTTTGCGGAAACGCCACCAGCGGCGCGCGGGCCCGATCCTTTCCGGTGTGTCCAGCAACTTCATCAGATCGGGATACGCCAGTTCTAGATGTGCCTTGAGCAGGGCATGGACGCGGGGCACCGCAGCCAGAACGGAGATGCGCTCGCTGCGAATCGTCTCAATCAGACGCGGCGCTACCAGGCGCTCTTCAAAATGCAATTCGGCAGTTAGAAGTGGCGGAACCCATAGCCCCATCGTCTGGCCAAACACGTGGCTCAGCGGCAGCGTGTGCAATATGCGTAGCGGATGCACGAGCCGCTCATAGCGCATGTAGGGCTTAGCACCCTGTTCAATCGGCCCAATGCTGGCCAGCACATTGCCGTGTGTGAGCACGATGCCTTTAGGTTCACCGGTTGTTCCTGATGTGAACAGGATTTGCAGCGGCGTTTCGGAAGAGAGGCCCGCAACCGGCCCCGCTTCTTTTTCTGGTAGCGCCTGTGGCCAGTCTTCAAAGGCCAGGCGTGGCAGGTCGAAATCAAGGGCATTCGGCGAAAGCTGCGCCAGGAGTGCGGCATCACCAACGGCCAATTTTGGCGAAACATCTGCAGCTACACGTGCCGCAAACTCTGCAGCCCCATGCGCATCCAGCGGAACGGCGATCACGCCGCGTAGGATGCTTCCATGAAAGGCGGCAATCCATTCTGCGCTGTTCTCCGCCCACAGCAGCACGCGATCGCCCTTGCCAATTCCGCGCCGGGCAAGCTCAGCTGCGAAGCGCCCGGCCAGACGCACTAGCTCGCCGTACGTGGTCACTCGGCGTCGATTGCCCCGGTGGCGCACCACTGCAATGTCGCGGGGGTGTCCGCGGTAATCGTCGAGAAATGTCCCAAGATGGTTTCGCATGGATGAGCTCGACGAGTCCATGAGATGCAATCCGCTGACCACGGAAGCAAAGCACGGCAGACTATTCAGTCACAAAGGAAGGACTGCCCCCAAAATACCAGATACGTAAAGACGATGTGCAACGTTTCCTAGCAGTTGGATGTTAGCCGGTGAACAAAGTCGCGCGCCAAAAAATTATTTTCTGTCTCACGGCACCGTTTCCCGTTCGCGCGCCGTTTTCAATTTCGGAGATCACAAACTTATTGTCCCAAATGGGACAATCCTCCGGACAAATTGAACGTATTCGAACGCACAGTTTTCCTTCGCTTCCTGTTCGCCATGCGCTATCCTCAAATGTATGCCCGCCGAGTGGCCAATTCACGAAAACCAGCCCAATCCAAGCGCCGATCCGTTTGCCTGTTTCCATCCGGTAACGGCGGAGTGGTTCAAGGCTGTGTTCGATGCTCCCACCGCTCCGCAGCGCATGGGATGGCCGGTGATTGCGCGCGGCGAAAATGCATTGATCCTTGCGCCCACCGGCACCGGCAAAACACTGACTGCTTTCTTGTGGTGCCTCGATCGTCTAATGCTCCATCCCGCGCCGGAAGGGATGAAAAAAGGATGCCGCATTCTTTATATTTCTCCGCTGAAGGCTTTAGCGGTTGATGTTGAGCGCAACCTGAGATCGCCTCTAGCGGGTATGGCGAACATGGCGCGGCGCATGAATGTGGACTTCCGCGAGCCGGGCATCAGCGTGCGCACCGGCGATACGCCGCAAAAAGAACGCGCTCGCTTTGCACGACAGCCTGACGAAATTCTGATTACTACACCGGAGTCGCTCTACCTGTTGCTGACTTCGCAGGCCGCCGATGCGCTGCGCACAGTAGACACAGTCATCATCGACGAAATTCACGCTTTGGTCCCGACCAAGCGCGGCGCTCATCTTGCTCTTTCGTTAGAACGGCTTGAGGCTCTAACTGAGCGACGCATTCAGCGTATCGGGCTTTCAGCCACACAGCGGCCGCTTGAAGAAGTTGCGCGTTTCCTTGGTGGAGTGGAAATAAAGGGATCAGGGACCAGGGATCAGGGATCAGAAAAGCGGGTGCCTGATCAGGGCGCAGATGAGGCCCTGGCAGAGGACGTTCGGGGGCTCACGTATCGGCCCGTGACGGTGGTGAACGCGAGTGCGCCCAAGCAGTTGAAACTGCGCATCGAGGTTCCTGTTGAAGACATGGCGCGGCTGGGCGAAATGGAAGACATTCCATCAGGGCCTGCTTCGCAAATGCCGAGGCGCGTGTCTATCTGGAATGCAATTCATCCGCGGTTGTTGGAGATTATCCGCGAGCGAACCTCCACCATACTTTTTGTGAACAGCCGGCAGGTAGCTGAGCGGCTGGCAGGCGCATTGAACGAATTGGCGGGAGAACCCATCGCGCGAGCGCATCATGGATCGCTTGCGGCTGCGCAACGTTCGGTGATTGAAGAGCAGTTGAAGGCCGGGCAGATTCGTGCGCTCTGCGCCACGTCCACCCTGGAACTCGGAATCGACATGGGCGCGGTTGACCTGGTCATTCAAATTGAATCGCCGCCGTCGGTAGCAAGCGGTATGCAGCGCATCGGTCGTGCCGGCCACCATGTGGATGCGGTGAGCGAGGGGATTCTGTTTCCCAAGTACAGGGCGGACCTGGTAGCGTGCGCCGCGGTCACTCGCGCCATGCATGAAGGACACATTGAGTCCACGCGCTTCCCTCGTAATCCACTTGATGTATTGGCGCAGCAACTTGTCGCAATCGTTGCGCACCCGCCAACGAAAGCAGGGAACAGGGATCAGGGAACAGGGATCAGAAAACGCAAGGCTGCCGCGAAGAAATCAGGTCTTCGGTCCATGGAATTTTTCGAGAGCGAACCTGAAACAGAGAAGGCTGCACAAAGAGGAGTACTCGAAGAAAAGCCCGAAACGAGTGTCGACGACCTCTACGATCTGGTGAGGCGAGCTGCGCCGTTTGGCGGTCTCACGCGCTCCGCGTTCGAAGGCGTGCTCGATTTGCTCAGCGGGCGCTATCCTTCCGACGAATTTGCCGAACTGCGGCCGCGGCTCACTTGGGATCGCGTGCACAATGTAGTTACGGCGCGTGATGGAGCAGCGCGGCTGGCGATACTGAATGCCGGCACGATTCCCGACCGCGGGCTCTATGGCGTGTTTCTTGCTTACAGCGAGGGCAAGGCGGTGCGGGTGGGCGAGCTCGACGAGGAGATGGTGTTCGAATCGCATCCGGGTGAGACGTTTATTCTCGGGGCGTCGACGTGGCGCATCGTCGATATCACGCATGATCGTGTCACAGTAACGCCGGCACCTGGCGAGCCGGGCAAAATGCCGTTCTGGAAAGGTGACGGTCCGGGCCGGCCGCTCGAATTCGGAAGGCGAATTGGCGCAATGGTCCGCGAACTGCGCGCATTGCCAAAGCCTGCGGCTCTCACACGGCTGGTTACAGAGCACGATCTCGATCCAGGCGCAGCAGAGAATCTTCTGCAATACCTCGCCGATCAGCACGATGCCACTGACGCCGTACCAGATGATCGCACGGTAGTGATTGAGCGATGCCGTGACGAACTCGGTGACTGGCGCGTTTGCGTGCTCACTCCGTTTGGCAGCCGTATTCACATTCCCTGGGCAATGGCGGTGAGCGCGCGCATTCGCGCCGCCGGCGGGCCTGAAGTTGAAACGCTGTGGGGCGATGATGGGTTTGTGCTGCGTTTCCCTGACACGGATGAGCCGCCCGATCCTGACTGGTTCCTCATAGAATCGGCTGAGGCAATGCAACTGGTACTGCGTCAGCTTGGTTCGACGGCGCTATTTGCAGGGCGATTTCGCGAAGCGGCTGGGCGAGCCCTGCTGCTTCCGCGTCGTCGCGCCGATCAACGTTCACCTCTGTGGCAACTGCGCAAACGCTCATACGATTTGCTCAGTGTGGCATCGCGCTATCCGTCGTTTCCGCTGCTGCTGGAGTCGTATCGCGAGTGCCTGCGGGATGTGTTCGACATGCCGGCGCTGATTGAAACTCTGCGTGCGATTGAACAGCGCCAGTTGCGCGTGCACGTTGTGGAGACACGCAAGCCGTCGCCATTCGCCTCGTCTCTGCTGTTCAGCTACGTGGCAAACTTCCTCTACGATGGTGATGCTCCACTGGCCGAGCGTCGTGCGCAGGCGCTGACGATCGATCAGGATCAGCTGCGTGAGCTGCTGGGCGAAGCTGATCTGCGCGAGCTGCTCGATGCCGATGCCATTGCTGAAGTGGAAGAAACGGCGCAGTGCCTGGCCGAGAATTATCGCGCGCGCTCGGCGGACGGCGTTCACGATTTGTGTTTGCGTCTGGGCGACCTGTCGCGAGAAGAACTTGCGCGGCGTGTTGTGAACCCGGAGTTGCTGGAGCAAGTCGACCGGCTGGTACGCGCTCGTCGATTGCTTGATCTGCGCATCGCCGGAGAACGGCGATTGATCGCCGCGGAGGATGCAGCGCGCTATCGCGATGCGTTGGGAATTCCATTACCCCCGGGGCTTGCGGCGGCGCTGCTTGAACCGGTTGCACAACCGGTTGTGGAACTGGTGCGGCGCTACGCACGCACGCATGGTCCATTCACATTACGCGAGGCAGCAGAGCGATTCGCGCTTGACGTAGCGGTGGCAGAGGCAGCGCTGCACTTGCTGGCCGCTGAAGGGCGTGTCCTCGAAGGCGGTTTCAGGCCGGGTGGACTTCATCGCGAGTGGTGCGAGGCGGAAATTCTGCGCCAGATACGGCGCAAGTCGCTGGCCAAACTTCGGCGCGAGGTGGAGCCGGTGGAGCAGCATACACTGGCGCGCTTTCTCACGCACTGGCAAGGATTGCTTGCGCCGCGGCGCACTGGACATGCGAATCTCGATTCACTACTGGATGCGATTGAATGCCTGCAGGGCGCGCCCATTCCAGCGTCATTGCTTGAAACGCAGGTGCTACCCGCGCGCATTTCAGATTATGCGCCCAGCGGGCTGGACACGCTGATCGCCGCCGGCGAAGTGGCATGGGCCGGCGTGGAACCGATCGGCGAACGCGACGGGCGCATTGCTTTGTTCCTTGCAGACAAGCTGCCGTTGCTGGCGCAGCAGCGCCCGATCGTCGAGCCGCTGACCGAACGCGAAGAAAAACTTCTTGCGGTATTGGAGTCGACCGGGGCCAGCTTCTTTGATCCGCTGCACCAGGCTGCCGGAGCAGGGTACCCAGGCGAGACGATTGAAGCGCTGTGGAGCCTTGTGTGGCGCGGGCTCATTACCAACGATTCGCTGCACGCACTGCGGGCATATACAGCGAGGCCCGAGAGTGCGCGCGCGCCACGAAGATTGCAGACCGGAGTCGTGTTCCGTTCGCGGCGGACAACGCCGCCCGTTGCACAGGGCCGCTGGTCTCTGCTGCCGCTGCGCGCGGCGAAAAAAACAGAAGGAGCACCGAGCGCAACCGAAGCGAGTCACGCGCTGGCTCTGCAACTGCTCAACCGCTATGGAGTGCTGATGCGCGAGCACGTTGCGGCGGAGAATGTGCCAGGAGGCTTCAGCGCCGTGTACGACGTGCTGAAGGCACTTGAAGAGAGCGGCCGCATCCGGCGCGGATATTTTGTGGCTGGCCTTGGAGCAACGCAGTTTGCGCTGCCTGCAGCGGTAGATCTGCTGCGGCAGTTGCGGACCACTCCGCCGGCCGAGAAGCCGGAGTTTGTGCAGTTGGCCGCGACCGATCCAGCCAATCCATATGGTTCTGTCTTGCGCTGGCCCGATCTACCAGTGGCCGAAGAAGACTCTGAAACAGCGCCGCGTATTCTTACCCGCGCCGCATATGCTGAGGTCATCCTGCGCAATGGACAACTGGTTGCGTGGCTGCGTCGTGGCAATCCGAACATTCTTGTTTTTCTGCCGGCGGAGGAACCAGAACGCGGTCAAGTTGCCGCGGGCCTCGCACACTTTATGTGTTCGCGCGGGCAGGAAAAGATGCGCGCCAGCAGCCACCAGGGCGTGCTCATCACTACCATTAACGGACAGCCGGTGGCCGCGCATCCCATGGCGCGTTATCTCATGGATGCGGGATTCCATCCAGGTCCATTGGGAATGCACTTGCGTCGCATTCCGATGTCGATGGGGCATCACGGACACGAACAAAGCGTAAACACCGGCGAGGTGCAGTAGGCGATGCCTGAAGGCGACACAATTTTTCGCACTGCGCGCTCGCTCGGTCGCGCGCTGGCTGGCAAGCCGGTCACGGTCTTCCGCTCTACATATCCGCTGCTTACTCGCTTCAATGATGACACTCCGCTCGCTGGCCAACTCGTGGAGCGCGTCGAGGCACGGGGCAAGTGGCTTCTCATCCACTTCTCAGGCGGAGGGACGCTGGCCACGCACATGCTGATGAACGGAAGCTGGCACATCTATCGCCATGGCGAGCGCTGGCAGCAGCCCCGATTCAACATGCGGATCGTGATCGAAAACAATGACTTTGTCGCCGTGGGATTCAAAGTGCCGGTGGCTGAGATGCACACGGCGCAAACGCTCGGGCGTGACATGAGAATTCCCCGCGCCGACATGGATGTGCTTCGCCCAGACTTCAAAGCCCTAGAAGCAGTGGAACGCATAGCCGCGCACCGGCACGAAGAAATTGGTGATGTGCTGCTGCACCAGGAAGTGCTGGCCGGAGTCGGCAACGTGTTCAAGTCGGAAATCTGCTTTGTGACCGGCATTAATCCGTTCTGCAAAGTGTCCGCGCTCATGCCGGAGCAGTTACAGGCTGCAGTGGCCGTAGCGCAAAAGCTGGTAGGCGCAAATGTGCTTGTAGACTCAGGCGACACCATCGTGACGTTCGGAGGAAGGCACCGACGCACAACGCATGAGACCGATCCGGGGGCGAGTTTGTGGGTGTACGGGCGAAGCGGCGAACCGTGCCGGCACTGCGGTGATCGTGTGCGGCGGCGCATTCAAGGACCAGATGCGCGCGTCACCTTCTGGTGCCAGCAATGCCAGCCCATGCCCGATGGTTCAGAGGTCGATGGCCTTTAGTTTTGGTTGCGCTCAGTTGCCGGGCTTGCCGATTCCGAAAATCTTCTGGAAGATGTTGCGGCGATCAAGAGGATGGTCGCAAGGCACTGTGGGCGCCGTGCCGGCAAGGAACGCGGCTTCAAAATCGTCAGGGCAAGTCTCGTCGGCAAGCAGGTTGGTGTTCTTGTCGAGTTTGACGATCTCAATGCCGTCGGGCGCCGTAAACGGATTGGTATCGGAGTACTGCGGCAGCAGCACTGCCTTCTTCATGAACTCGGCCCAGATGGGTGCGGCCGCGTCGGCGCCCTCAATTTTCAGATCGGTATAGTCATCGTTGCCCACCCACACAACGCACAGCAGATTGCTTGTATATCCGGCGAACCACGAGTCGTGTTCCGTGCCGGTTTTGCCGGCTGCAGGAGCCGTAAAGCCGCGCGCACGCACGCCTGCCGCGGTGCCGTGGTCGATTACGTTCTCCATCATGTCGGTGGCGAGATACGCCACGCGCGGGTCGAGCACCTGGCGCGAGCTTGGCGTGTAATCGTTAACGATGTCGCCGGTAGTTGTGCGAACGCTGGCTACCATCCATGGATCGAGATGGACTCCGCCGTTCGCAAAGATGGTGTAGGCGCCGGCGAGATCGAGCGGGGTAGCATCATAAGCGCCGATGGCCACTGACGGTGTTCCGCGCGCATTCTTGATACCCGCATCGCGAGCCAGCGCAGCCACCTGGTCAAAGCCGATCATGGCGGCAAGGCCCACAGTGGCGTTGTTCAGCGACTTCTGCAGCGCATAACGCGCCGTCACCTGGTCGTGATAATCAGCTCCATAGTTGTGCAGCGTGTATTCCTGGCCGTTACCCAGGTCGTAGGTGGTCTGCTGATCGCTCAACATGGTCACTTGTGTGAACGGTTGAGTCATTCCAGGCAAATTGGTTCCTTGTATGGCGGTGTTGAAAGCTGCGGCGTAAACAAACGGCTTGAATGTGGAGCCGATAGGCCGCTGTGAAACCGCGCGGTTCAACTGCGAATTGCCGTAGTTGCGGCCGCCTACCAGTGCCAGCACCTGTCCCGTGTGCGGGTTGAGCGCCACAAGTGCAACCTGGGGATAGACGAGGTTGAGCTTCGGGTCCAGCTTTTTGCGGCGCGCATAAAGCCTTTCGACGCGGGTGTCGATTTCGTGAGTGGTGGAGTCAATGGCTTCAGTTGCTGCGCGCTGCAAATCGGGATCGAGCGAGGTGTAAATGCGCAGTCCTTCGCGATTGAAATCGCGATCGCCAAGCTTCTGCACCAGCTGATCGCGAACCAAGTCGACGAAGTAAGGAGCTTCGCTGGCATCCACGCTGCCGGGCGCCAGGCGTAGCGGTTCCGCCTTGGCTTGCTCTGCCTGCTCCTTGGTAATGGCGCCGGTTTCAACCATCGTGTCGAGCACCAGGTTGCGGCGCTCGATGGCGCGGTCAGGATGCCGGAACGGATACAGGCGGCTAGGGCTCTGAATAATACCCGCGAGCAGGGCGCATTGTGGAAGGCTCAATTCATGAACATCCTTGCCGAAGTAAGCCTGCGCTGCTTCACCAAAACCATCGATCGAAAAACTGCCACGTTGCCCCAGCGGAATTTCGTTCGCGTACATAGCAAAGATTTGCTGCTTGGTAAAACGGTGCTCAAGCTGGAAGGTGATCAGAATCTCAATCAGCTTGCGCTTGATGCGACGCTCCGGCGTGAGGAAAAAGCCGCGCGCCAGCTGCATCGTCAACGTCGAGCCGCCCTCAGTCCAGCGATGTCCGGGCGTCAGATCGTTAACAATCGCGCCTATCATGCGGATGTAGTCCACGCCGCCATGCTCAAAAAAACGCCGATCTTCGATTGCCACTACGGCGTGCACAAGGTTCTGCGGAATCTCATCGAACGTCAGCAACCGCCGCTTGGTGCGATTTGCATCTGCACTCAAGCCGGTGATCAGCAGAGGTTCAAGCTCGTAGCTTGAGAGAGCTTGCCCGTGGTCGTCGCTGATCGATTCCACTTTGCCATCACTGATATGGATAGTAGCTGCGTCCTGCGAGTGATACGACTGCGGGCCGGGGTGAACTGTAATGTTCTGCACGCCCTGCGAGTACGTGCCCAGCTCAGATGCGTTCGCCGCGCCATCGGCGGTGTAGCCGGCGGAACGCAGCTCGTTAGCGATGATCTGGACCGTCTGCTTCTGGCCGGGGCGAACTTCGCGCGCCGACGCGTAAATTTTGGCCGTGGTCGCAAACAACGGCTCTTTCAGGCGTTCATCGACAATGCTTTTGTACTTGTTGTAGTAGTAGCCGAAGACGGAAAAGAAGATGATCGCGCCGACACCGACGACGATCAGGATCGAGCGCAGGAAGATCGACGAGCTGAAAAACTTCCCCGTAGGCTTCCTCAACTTGATCTTGACTGCCATAAGAACAGCTCCTAGCTGTTAGCTTCTAGCCCTTAGCTAACCGTGCCTCGGAAATCTTCGTGCAATTCCGTAGATCTGGTACTCAAAAGACCTACGCCGCAGCAAACGTGCTTACTCCGCGTCCGCAAGGTTGGTCAGCAGGTAGTCTTCTTGCACTCTTTCCTTGACCAATGCCAAAGTGTCTGCAATCGGCACATCGACGCTGGTCGCCGTTGCGCGCGTTACCAGTTCCACTACGCCGCTGGCGGCTTTCTTACCTACATTGATACGGAAAGGAATGCCCACAAGATCCGCATCTTTGAATTTGACGCCGGCACGCTCGTCACGGTCATCCAGCAAAACGTCAATACCGGCAGCGTCGAGCTGTGCGGCGAGCGTTTCGCCGGTTTCGCGCAGCGCGGCATCGGTCATATTGGTGATTGTAACCACCACGGTGAAGGGCGCGATGCTTGCCGGCAGCCAGAAGCCGTTGGCGTCGTTCGACTGCTCAATGGCGGCAGTAAGAATGCGCTCAATGCCGATTCCATAGCTGCCCATGATGGGCGTAATCTCTTTGCCGTTTTCGTCGAGAACGCGCGCGCCCATGCTCTCTGAATACTTGTAGCCGAGCTTGAAGATGTGGCCGACCTCAACTGCCTTGCCAACGACGAGTTTGCCTGCGCAGCCGGAGGTGGGGCAGTTTTCGCATTCGTTCACGCTGCGGATATCGGCGGCGAGTGTCCACGAGAAGTCGCGGCCGGGCACAACATTGCGCAGGTGAAAATCCTTCTGGTTGGCGCCGCAGACCATGTTCCTGCGGCCTTCGAGAGCCTTGTCCACGACGACCGTGAGTCCCGCGCCGAGCGGTTTTGCGTTGGGCGTCAGGCCAACCGGCCCCAGGTACCCTGCAGGACCGTTGAAATATTTTTCCAGCTCCTCGGCAACCATGGTGCGCAGCTCAGCCGCGCCAATTGCGCCCATCAACTTGGTTTCGTTCACCTGGTGATCGCCTCGCAGGAAGGCGGCAACGCCTTGCCAGGTATCGGGATCGCCCTTCTGACCGCGCTTAAGCGCCATGTACGCCACGCATTTAATGTCAGATGCGGGAGAGACGTTGAAGAACGCCGCAACGTCGGCAATGGCCGCGCAATTCGGGGTGGACACAAGCTCTGGCTTGCCGTCGCCTGTCGATTCCATCTCGGTAACCGGCTCCAGAGTGGAAATGGCTTTTTCAAGGTTGGCGGCATAACCGCAGGCCGGGCAGCTTGCGATGAGGTCTTCGCCGGCGTCGGTGTAGACCATGAACTCCTGCGATTGCGAGCCGCCCATGGAGCCGGAGTCGGCCTCGACGGCGACGAATTTCAATCCGCAGCGCGTAAAGATTTTGCGGTAAACGGCGTCATGCAGGTCGAAGCTCTTATCGAGGCCGGCCTTGTCGATGTCGAAGGAGTAGCTGTCCTTCATAGTGAACTGGCGTACGCGCAGCAGGCCCGACTTGGGGCGCGGCTCATCGCGGAACTTGGTCTGGATCTGGTACCAGATCTGCGGCAACTGCTTGTAGCTGCGCAGTTCGCTGCGGGCGATGGTGGTCATGATCTCTTCGTGGGTCATGCCCAGGCATAGATCGGCGCCCTTGCGGTCTTTGAGGCGAAACATGTTGTCGCCCATCACGCTCCAGCGGCCGCTCTGGTCCCAAGGCTCGCGCGGCAGCAGAGCGGGCAGGAAAAACTCCTGTCCGATGGTGTCCATCTCATCGCGGACGATGCCGATGATCTTGTTGAGCGAGCGCTGCCCCATGAAGAGGTAGCTGTAGATGCCGGCGCCGAGCTGGCGAATGTAGCCGGAGCGGAGGAGGAACTTGTGGCTGGCCACTTCGGCGTCTGCCGGGGCCTCGCGCAGGGTAGGAATAAAGAGCTTTGACCAACGATGCATAGGAGGAGTGCGGACTTTCCCGTCCAATACCAGCGGACGTGGGTGCAAATGACAGCAGAAACTATTCTAAATGTTGGGGTGGGATGGGGCGGGGCGAGCGAGGATTGGGCGGGCTGAAATCGGTGTTTTCGGGTTTAGTTATATGCGTACCTGAAGCCGCATTTTTTTGGTACAAGGGTTTGTGAAATCGTGGTGCTTTTCCGGTGGCAGAAGTAATACCTCTGGTGCGTGGCATCCCAGGTCCGAGAATCCGAATCTCCATCCCACTGACGAAGACCGTCCGTGGGGAGCAGGAACCTAGGGCACCCTGCAGATGCGCAGCGCAGATATAGGATGATTACCGACTTAGAACTTTCGAGTTGCCGCCTTCCGAGATGCCGACACGCCCGAAGCCTCTTCCACTAGGAGGCCGAGGGTTGTTAGCGCGTCTTCGCTTGGTCAGTCCTTGGCATCGGTCTTCAAGGAACGTGTCCCGTATAACGCGAAACTCCTGACTTCTTTGCATGTGAGAATCGGCGTGAAACGGTCCCGAAAGGTGTAGGCTCAGAGTGTCTAAATCTCTGATCCAGAGGATTGTAGATGAAACAGCTTTTGTCATGCCTCATACTCTTCATCGCCAGTTCGGCGATCATTGCGCAGACCGACACGGTGTTGGTTCACATCAAGCTCATCGATGGCAGGACGGGGCTCCCAATGACGAACCAGATCGATAGCCGGACGGGGCTTCCTATGGCGAACCCGATGATTGGACTTGAAGAGGAAACACAGGGTTACCCGCACAAGTACCGAGACATATCGTCTCGTGCAAATGCATCCGGCGTCGCAACGATCATGATCAACCGAAATTCAGTCATCCTCACTCACAACACTCACGGGTATGTGGATTGTGGTGATGAGCATGGAGGGCTGATCCACAATGACTATAAAGTCCGCGATATCGTATCCGCCGGAATAGTCGAACCCATTGTGCAGTCGAACCTTTGCACCAAGACTTCCGGTTCTGCGAAACCAGGAGAGCTAATCCTCTTTGTGCGCCCTTGGATGCCGGGAGAAGACATGTAGCAATTTCCAGTTGTATCGCGTTCTGGTTGTATGACCGGCAAGGGTGAAATTACCTATTTCTGGTTCAATTCGATTCCTCCCAGACATCTTCGGGCCAAGCCTTGCCGAATTGGAAATGCGGAAGATACAGCAAAGTTGCTCGAGCGAGGAATCGGAGAACCACAGATCCGTGCATCCATATCTTTTTGAGAAGATAGGCCGGATACGCGAGATAGCTATAGATCGGGTTCGATTTTGCCGGTGTCAACGTAGGGTGTGTTTCGATTGAAGCCGCCTTCGCCGGACCACGGAGACGCCCAGGAGCCAGCGCCATTGCCATGATCTTCCTTCGTGCCTCCGGGGTCTCCGCAAGCATGGACTGTAATATCCGACCATCACGCGCGCGGCGGAACAAAATCTCCAGAGGTACGCATCCACAAGTCTCGATCCATGATCGAAGTGGCGGATGCAGCGCATTGATTGCTGCCTTCACGGCACTATGCTGGTTACACGAGAACCACGAGGCCGCCAGCGAAAACGCTATTGCCTGCATGCTTCGCAACCGCGGGGAGTGCATTGCTGTCCACTCTTTCCAGAAGGCGTCGTCGAAAGCGCGCATGTCAAGAAACGTTGCCAACTCTCGAACATGGTGTACCGTCGGGTCCCCACTAAAGACACCGCGCAAAATGTGCAGCGCAAAGTAGCCCAGGTGGTCCACCGGGTGAAGCGCTGGAAACGACAGATCTCCCAGTCTGCGGAATCTTCGCCGCTCCCAGAACTCCTCGATTTCCGGAATCGCAATCATGGAAACCGAATCGTTCCACAAGCAGAAATGTACCTCGATGGCCGGGGGAACTCCGGGATCGTACATATTGCCGTTCCACTTCCACGCTCCGAATCGCAGGAGCGTGGGCGCGTGATCGGAGTGCCGATAATTTTCTTCTGTGTAGCAAGAGGCATACCCAATATTCTGAAGCGCATCCACGGCGGCCGAGATGTGTTCGCGCGGTACGTAGAAATCGATGTCGCCCTGCCATCGCACCTCCGGCCTCGGCGCGAAGTCTGGCGCCTGCGTAAATCCTTTCAAAACTAAATACTCCAGGCCATCGGCATCCAGCGCCGCTGCAGCTTCGCGATACGCAGTGCGGACAGGTTCCCAATGCGCTGCCGTGTCGGCTAGATTGTTGCCAAGCTCCTCACGGACCCAACCGGGGATGCCAGAGACGTGCCGTTGAGCAAACGGCAGAGTCAGGTGCGCGCGATGCATCAATGGCAGCAATTCGCGCCACTCTTCATCACGCAACGAGAGCAGCATCGCGGTATCGGCACCATTCAGTTTCAGCGCCCTCATCACTGCGGCGAACTGAGCCGGAATCCGTGCTCTCAGCGCCCCGTTACCGATGGCTTGCGTTCGCATTGCGTGCCTTTCTTATCATCGGATCGTTGTTCTTGAATTTCGTTTCAGCTGTTCCTGCCGCGCAAATACAGCACCCTATGACAATCAGTTCGGAAGTACCAAACCTAGTCGACTGGAGACGATCTCGTATCAACACGCATCCATAGCACGGAATTCGCTGTAAGCAAAGCTAGATGAGTCGAGGTGTCGCATCTGTCACGCGATTGTCGCGGCTTCGTAATTTTCTTGTTTCACAAGCGCAGCCGCGAGTTTGCGAACGAACATGCCCGTGCTGGCGGGATAAAGGGATGACACAAGAGTGACACCCCTCTGACAATCGCCCCTCATGTTGTGTTCGATAGTTAGGGACAGTTTGGCTGTCTTACGACATCCATCGCGAGGTGAGCTCTCCCATGGCACGATTCAGCATGATTGCGATTGCTTTATTTTTGATGGGCGCTTTAAATGCGGCCGCCCAGACACCAGGCACGGGTGCAATCTCCGGAACTGTCTTTGACCCGGCGCATCGAGTGATCGCCGGAGCCGATGTACGTGCGGTCGATCAGTCAACCCACTCAGCACGCACTGTCAGGACTGGCGAGGAAGGGGATTTTCGTTTTGCTCTTCTTCCGCCGGGCGACTACTCCGTCACAATTACGGCCGCGGGATTTGCCGCCGGCACAATTTCTTCAGTGCAAGTCGCAGCGGGCGAAGTGCGCTCTCTCAACGCGACATTGTTCCTAGAAAAGGCTACGACGGAGGTGAAAGTCTCGGCCAACCAGCAGATTGCGGACCTGGAGAGTTCAACCCTGGGGAATCTTGTAGATCGTAGGACAATCGATTCGCTTCCACTTGCGAACCGCAATTTCACGCAGATTCTCGGGCTCTCGCCGGGCGTCATTGTCGACTTGCCCAATGCCGCGCAGCCCGGGTCCGGGACACAGAATGTAGCCTCAAATGGCGCAACTCCAACGTCCAACAATATCCAGTTTAATGGTGTGGACGCCAACAATCTTGTTGAGAATTCGGCAGCAACGGCGGGCACTTCGGAAGTGGGAGTTGCGATTCCGGCCATCGATACGATTGAGGAGTTTCGGGTACAGACAGCAAATTTTGATGCTGCATACGGCCGGGGCAGCGGAGCCAATGTCGACCTGGTGAGCCGGGGCGGAGCGAATTCCTTTCACGGAAGCACATGGGAGTTCGTGCGCAATACCATCTTCAACGCCAACGATTTCTTTTCGAAACTGTCTGGGCAGAAACGCCCGGACCTTAAACAAAATCAATTCGGCGCCGCTCTAGGTGGGCCTATCCGTAAAGACAAGATGTTCTTCTTCGCAGCGTATCAGGGACTGACCGAGGTGAACGGGTTCGGAGACGAGCAAACGCCAATCCTGCCACGCCTTACATCCGACCGGTCGGCTCGAACACTCGGAGCCCAGTTTTGTCCGGCAGGCCATCTAGACGCGTCAGGACAACCCGCGGCCGGCTACTTTACGGCAGCAGGTGGTCTTCAGGTCGCATGCGACGGCTCCAACATCAATCCCGTCGCGCTTGCAATTCTCAATGCAAAGATGCCGAACGGACAGTTCGCCGTTCCGAATCCGCAGATTGCCCTGTCACCGAGCGGTCCCAATGCTTCAGATCAAATGCCAATTGGTGAGTCGACCTTTGCGTTTCCTACGCGTTACCGGGAAGATCAGGCAACAGTGAACCTCGACCAGGTTGTCACCCAGAAGAACACATTGACACAAAGATTCTTCTATTCGCGGGCTCCGTTGAACCTGCCGTTCGCGTTCCCCGCCGCCAACCTGCCGGGCTGGGGCACAGATGGTTTGAATCGCAATACCATGTTTGTCCTCACAGATACACATGTATTCAATGCCACTCTCACGAATATTGCGCGCTTTGGCTACACACGGTTTGACGGCGTGTCGCACATACAGAATCCGCTGAAGGCCGCGGCAGTTGGCGAAGGGGTACCCACAGGACCGGCGGGCACCAATGATAATGTTCCGGGATTGATCGTGGGCGGATTCGGTGGTTTCAGCATTGGAGATGCGGGGACGCCGTTCCAGTGGGAGGTGACAAACACCTTCATCTGGCAGGACACTTTTGCCCTGACCCTACGTAATCACAACATGCGTTTCGGCGCGGAGTTTAAGCGTCACGAGATCGCCGAAGAGCAGCCCTTCAGCGTGGATGGAGTGCTGCTCATTGCCACGTTTCAGGATTTTCTGCTGGGAATGAGCGCGGCACAGAACGGCAGCCCTTTCGGTCTGAGTAATGTGACAATCAGCAACTCAGGTGGAGGAATCTTCAGGAGAAACGAGCGCTTTACAGATTTTGCGGGCTTCGCAGAGGACGACATTCGCCTGACGCGTCGCCTAGTAGTCAATGCAGGCTTACGCTACGAGATTTTTGATGCTCCGATTGAGACGGACGGAAGATTTGCGAACTTCAGTCTGCAGACTGCGCAACAGGGTCCCCTCCCTACCCAAGGCACATTCAGCGGGCTCACGTTGCCCTCGAATTACCGTGGGCCGCTGCCCGCCCAGGTGACGCGTACTTCATTTCCTGGCCTGTACCAGACTCCGTATGGAGACGTATCACCTCGTTTTGGATTTGCGCTTCAGCTTACCGAAAAACCGATGGTTGTGATTCGCGGAGGATACGGAATCTACTTTGACCGGCACTCTGGCAACTTGCCAGAGCAAACGATGGGCCAGGCGCCATTCGCGGCTCACACTTTTATAGTGGGCGCGGCAAATGGACAGGCAACCCTGCAGAGTCCGTTCGTCCCGCTCATTCCACCATCCTCAGCGTTTCCGGTATTCGCTCCGCGCACGCCAACCTCAGCCATCAACATTGAAGCCACCGATCCAGCTATCCGCGACGGCATGACTCAGGAATACAATCTGAATTTTCAATATGCTCCAGCAGGAAACTGGTTAGTGCAGATTGGATATGTCGGCACCCAGTCGACGGATCGTTCCGGCCAGGTAGAGTTCGACCAGGCGCTGCTGGCGAGCCCAGCAAATCCAGTAAACGGCGAAATCACGAATTCCATCGCCAATGTAACCGCGCGTCTTCCCTGGCAGGGCATCAGCTCAAACTCGCTGCAGACCAACTCGACGTTTGTCGCGAACTACAATTCTCTGCAGGCCAGCCTCCTTCACCGGTTGCGTCACGGCCTCGAACTGCAGGCGAGCTACACGTGGTCGAAGAACCTCGACGAGGTTAACGGAGAGGCAGGCACGGACATTTTTGAGCTGCAACTGCCGACGAACGACCAGCGCAACCTGCGCAAATCGTCCTATGGTCTGGCCGGCGACGATCGGGACCAACGGCTGGTGGCTGACTTCAGCTGGACGACCCCGCGTGAGAGATATGGCCCATCGTTTCTTCGCACGGCCTTGTCTTCCTGGCAGGTCTCCGGCGTAGGTGTAATCCAGACGGGCAACGCGCTCAGCGTCTTCGACACTAACGCGGGATCGGTCTATGGATTGATAGGAGGCGAGGTCCGCGCCCAGCGAACTGGCTCTTCACCGCATACGCACGGATCGATATTCAATCGCGTGATGAACGGCTATCTTGATCCCGCGGCTTTCACGCGTGCTCCGGAGGTTCCCAATGGAACCAGCCTGGCCGATCAGGATTTTGGCAACAGCGGCGTGGGCTTTTTGCGCGGCCCGGGCCAGCACAGCTTCGACATGGCCGTCGAACGGATCATTCCCTTGAAGGAATCCAATTCACTGCGGTTTCGCTCTGAGTTCTTCAACCTGACAAACACGCCACAGTTCGGGAATCCGAACACGAGTCTCGGCTACGGCGATCCCACGCAACTGAATCCAGTCGCCAGTCCATCATTCGGACGCACCACCAACACAGTTACTGCCCCCCGTATCATCCAATTCGCCATACGATATGCATTTTGAGGAGAGATTAATGACCAGCACAACTCCAATCGAGATCTTGCGATCATTTCAAGTCGAAAGAGGCGTGCCGTCCGGCGCCATGACGATTCAGGAAATCGAAGCCGTGTGCCGCCAATTGGAACCGCCGAGCTTCGAGGAGTATTACAACGACGCTCCGGCTCTCAACATGGAAACGATGTTCTTCCCGCTTGGATTCCCACTTCGCGTCCGCTCCAATTCTGTGGAGGCCCTGAACGTTTGCAGGATGAAGTGGGGTTCATTTGAGCAAGCATTTGATACCGACCCTATGGAGACGCACATTCACGTTGTGGAGACACGATCGCAGGAATGCCCTCCAGCGCCTACTTACCGTGTGGTGGAACAGACGCTGCTGGTAACGGCCGATTCCGACAACGTCTGTGTTGCCCAGTTTCCGACAGGCAAGACGCGCATGGTCGTCTCGTCGGCGGCGATTGCGCACCCAAGCTACTTCATCGAGACATTTCTTGAGGCCGCGAGTGCAAGCCAACTCTGGACGCGTTTTGCGACTCCTATTCACGGAGCCTGCGTCGCCATTAATGGTCGTGGCGTTCTGCTCTGTGGTGACTCCGGCGCGGGAAAGAGCTCTCTGTCCTACGCGTGCGCCCGTGCCGGCTGGCAATTTATATCTGACGATTGCAGCTATCTGCTCCACAACGAGACTGGCCGCAACGTGTTGGGAGACTGTCACCGGGTGCGTTTTCGTCCCTCTGCCGTGGAGCTCTTTCCTGAAATCGCCGACGCCGATGTTACGCCCAGGCTGGATGGAACGCCATCCGTCGAATTTTGCACTGCGCACTGGCCCACGATCGACGCAACGAGAGGCACTCACGTCGATTTCATCGTCTTTCTCAACCGTCGCCAGCCCGGTATCGCGGACCTGGTCCCGTTCTCGAAGGAGGTGGCGTACTGTTACATACGCCAGAACTTGTTTGGGACAAGTGAAACGAAATTGGCACAGCGCGCCGGCATTGAGCGATTGATGAAGGCCGAAGTGCTCGAACTCCGTTATCAATCTCTTGACTGGGCGGTAGATCGTTTGGAGCAGTTGGTCCGCGAGGGGTGCTAAAACCGTTGATTCCTGTCTTGCGTCATCTCTCGACAGCGGCGGCGCCCTGGTTGCGCCGCTACAAGCTCGGTCGCGGATTCTGGCTATTTTTCACAGCAGCCCTTTTCTGGGACGCCGGATTTGGGGTCTATTTCTTCCTCTTCAACCTGTACCTGCTTGACTTGCACTTGAATGAGCGCGCCATTGGTCTGGTCAATGGTGCGCTGTCACTCGGACTGATAGCCGGGATGCTTCCGGCCGTGATTTTGGTTCGGCGGATCGGCGCACGGCGATCACTCATCCTTTGCTTCCTTGCGGCATCCGTTCTTGGGATCCTACGGGCAGTTTTTGTCTGGGAGCAGGCGGCAATCGGCCTCGCATTTATCGCGGGGGTTGTGATGTGCTTCTGGCCAGTCTTGTTCCTTCCAGTTACCGCGTCGCTGACATCTGAAAATAACCGTACCGCGGCAACCGGCCTCATTTTCTCCGTTGGGATTGGAGCGACCGCGTTTGGCGTCGCTGCCTCGGGCTATCTTTCCCAGTGGGTTGGCATCCTTGGCTCGGCAATAGGACCAGCGGATGTCAAGCGTGTCGTCCTCTTGCTGTCCAGCGGAGTCGTTGCTTGCGGAGCGATCGCGTTAATGCGTCTACCAGAATTGAACACAGCGTCGCCTGAAACAGTTACTCTTCGCAAGCAGTTCGTCGTGCTACGGCAATCCTTCTTGCGCCGCTTTCTTCCCTGCGGGGCATTGTGGACTAGCCTGCTCGGCGCGTTCACGCCATTCGCAACAGTGTATTTTGCACAACAACGGCATGTTTCGCTTTCGCAATTAGGATTGATCTTCTCCGCCTCTCAACTCGCGCAATTAACTGGCGGTCTGGTTGTCCCGTTAGTGGAGCGCAGTTTTGGTCTGACGAGGGCCATTGTTATTTCCCAGGTGGCCACAGGCGTGCTGTTGACGCTCACCGCTGTTTCTTCTCACCCCGCATGGTGCATCGTTTTTTTCTGTAGTTTTTCAGCGGCCCAGTGGATATGTTCGCCTGCCATGTATACGCTGTTGATGAACAACGTGGTTGAAACAGACCGCGCCGGCGCCTCGGCTCTGGTGATGTTCAGTAATTATCTACTTACGGCTGTTGCCACGCCGGCGATGGGCATCCTTCTGCTGCACTTTGGATATACCGAGGTGATGATCTCTATTGCCGCTCTAGAGTGCATCCTCGCAGGCACGTTCCATTGGTTGATTCCAGAACGGTCTCTGATGACTGCGCCGTCTCCCATTCGCGCCGAGTCCTTTACGGATTAAGACACGCAGGACCCAACACCTTTTAGAGAGTCAGGCTGGCACATATCGGATGTGCCGCGTTATTGTTCCGGCTATCCCTGGCGAAAAGCCATTCGAAGGTCATGGCGACGCGAGCGGTACTCCAAACGTCTCCACTTCGTCCTAAACATAGCCGGCTCTTTTTATGCCGCTGCATTTGTTGCCGTGTTTAGATTCCTGCTTCGTGCCCGCTCTCATTACTATGCAACGGACATAAACCCACTCGCCGCGAATGTTCCGGAATGAACCGCGCAGTTCGTTTGAGCTTTGCGTTCATCATCGGCGTCCTTTCCACGCAGGCATAAGAAATCGATAGACGATTCCGGTTTCCCAAATCCTGGCGTCGCCACCGGGTGAGAACTTCCGCGAGTAATTCGTGAGGATCCGCGTGTTATGGGAGAAGTTGTAATCAAGTCCAAAATCGGCCTGCTGCGTATTCTGAGCGGGCGCGCCGTCGGTCCCGGAGTTGTTTATGCGAAATGTCTGCTGCATTCGGAACACCGGTTCGAAACGCCGCACAAAACTTACCGACCCTGCTTCGTCGTGCAAAGGCCGATAATCCGTCTCAAACCAATATCCGTAGGCGTGTGCGCCGCGCATTGTTTCCGATCGTAGCCGGAATCCTCCATCCTTGGTTTGCCACCACAGATGCATGCCGCCGAAGTTTTCATGTTTGCCCTGTAGAAGGCGTCCGTAGGACGCGCCAACTTCAAGACGCTGCACTGGAAAATAGAAGCTCCCGCGGCCGCCTGAAGAGCGTTCTGAATTGAATTGCAGGTTGCCGCTCCGGGCTGAGTACCACGCAGAGTAACTGAATGACGAGTGTTCTCTGCTGTAAAGAGATCCTCGCAACTGGCCACCGAGGCCGATGCCGGTGCCCATTTGCCCGATCGGTTCCGCCACGGACTCATTCTGAAAATTGCCAATCCAGAGAGGTGTTAGCCGTTCGTTGTAAGTGCCGAACGGAAGCAGGAAGCTGCCAGCCACTATCGTGAGGTGCGGCGTTGCAATATAGTCGCCCTGCAGGTAAGTGAGCGCGACGAAATGCGAGTGATCGTGCCCGGTCGAGGTCGGCGTAATCAGCTCGAGCAGGCCGGCTCGCGATTCGAGGAGGAGGCGATCGCCCAGCGGCAGAACCCCCACCGGCTGAATCAGAGGGATGTAAGTGGTGTCTCCTCGCGTGGTACTGGTGACGAACCCCACGCTGCCGGAGAGTAGAGGGGTGTCCTGCGCCGTCGCCGTCGCACCCAGTCCAAGCAAGACCAAAAGCGCCAAAAATGTTGATGGTATACGCTGCATGGGATTAGCTTAGGACGCACCACAGTTCAAGTTGTCGGACCCGTATCTTTCCTTTGTAAATCAAATGTCAGAACGCCAAATCCTGCTGTGCCGGAATGGTCGCCCCCGAACCACTACCCAGGCGCCGCGGATGCGGCAGCATCGGCTTGTTACCAGCGGGGAACTATCAATTAGCGTGGCCGAACCATCTGTGGGCAATGCAACTTATTGAATAGGATTGCGGTTGTCGCGAAATCTTCGCAGTCCCGCGAGTTGCAACGCAATATGCCAGAGGAATGCTGGATTGGTTCGCAAGTACCGCTTCCATAATCGTCCCGGGTCTTGTACTAACCGATGGAGCCACTGCAATCCTGCGCGTTTCATCCAGTCGGAACAGTCCCGAATGCGGCCGGTATGGAAGTCGAAAGCTGCTCCGACTCCGACCATCAACGGCACCTGCAATTGTTCGAAGTAACGAGCCATGAAGCGCTCCTGTTTTGGCGCGCCCAGGCCGATCCAAAGAATGTCAGGTTTCAAGGTGCGTATCTGATCGAAGAGTGCTTCTTCTTCTTGAGGATTGAGCTCTCTGAACGGTGGCGTGCAGGTACCTGCAATCTGCAGTCCCGGATATCGCATTCTGAGGACCTCTCGAAGCTGGTCTGCCACTCCAGGCTGTCCTCCATACAAGAAATTTCGATAGCCGCGTTCCAGTGAGAGTTCACAAAGGGCCAACATGAAGTCAGGACCGAAGACTCGGTTCATCCCACTGTGTCCCTGAAATCGTCCAACCCACGTAATTGGCATTCCGTCGGGAACGTTAAGCACTGCATTGTTAAGTATCCCGAGGAAGCTGGGATCATCCTGTGCCTCCATTACACCGTGTACCGCTGTAACGCACGCATAACCTGGTTTACCCGAAGAAATCCATTGATCCGCCAGCTGCACAGCAAGGTTCATGTTAACGGCTGAAACTCTCACGCCGAGAACGTTGGCATAATCAGTCGCCGAATTAATGTGAGGTCTGGCAGATAAACAAGAGTCGAATGATTCGACGGAAGCAGGTTCTGTCATATTCCCCCACGCAGAGCGAAGAAGAGAGTGTGGACCAAGATGGCCAAATCGATTGAGAGAGTGCGATTGCGAATGTAATAGAGGTCGTATTGCAGGTTCTGGTGAATTGGAAAAGATCGATCGGCACTCAACTGCCAAAGTCCCGTGATGCCCGGAATAGCTTCGAGCCGATTGCTTTCTTCGGCCGTGTAATGCTGAACGATGAATGGCATTTCTGGCCGCGGGCCCACTAGAGACATCTCCCCGAGCAGAACGTTGAGTAGTTGAGGCAGTTCATCCAGGCTGGATCGACGCAAGCTTCGCCCAATTTGCGTGATTCGCCGATCCTTTGATGTTGTAGGAGAAAGTTGGTACGGGGGCGTGCTCGCGTACATAGTTCGGAACTTGTACATCCGGAAGATGTTTCCGTCTTTGCCCACACGCTTCTGCACAAATAGTGCAGGCCCGGGCGAATCAATCCGAATCAGCAGGGCGATGGCGACGAGCAGTGGAGATAAAGCGATCAGTAAAGCCGCGGAGAGCGCCAGGTCAACTATGCGTTTCGCAGGTGCATAAAATATGCCTTCACTGCGTTTCGACGGAATTGCAAATGAGAGGCCGTCAATTTCAAGGGGCTGTGCATACTGCTGCTGTTTAACTGGAAGACTGGTTAATACCCCAACCTCGAGGCCGGCTATTGTGGCGGCGTCTTTGGTGGCTACTATGCGTTCAGAAGGAATTCTTGCGCTTGCGATGAGCAACAGATCCGCATGAAAGGTCCGCAGCAAATCTGGCGTTATTACATTTGTCGAGATGGGGATTGATACGCGTCCGCGATAGCCCATGGCCGGAAGCACCGTGGCGTGTTGCCCGACGCGGTCATCGATCATAGCGATCGGCGTTAAGCCCAACCTTGGTGAATCCAGAAGTGCGGATGCGATGTTTCTAGCTGTGTCTCCGGTCCCATAAATGAGCACGCGAAGATCCGGATGGTATCTGTCGCGCAGCCACCTGGCTGCCCTAAAGAAAGCGCGTTTTTGAAGTATCAACAGGGCGGGCACGAGAATAGCAGCGATGAGAGTAATGAATGCGGAAACGTGCAGGCGCAACAGGATGTCAAGGATCTGTGTCAGTGCCAGTGATTGCAGAGCGACGCGGATGTTGCGTTCAGTCTCGCGAATTTGGAGAACACCCGCGTCCTGACGGTAGGCTCCATCGCGATGTCGAACAAACGTGAAGAGAATTCCAAAGCAAGATCCAATGGCGAATATCTGGATAAACGAGTGATGAGTGCTTAGAGCACCTGACAAGCTGACGTACAAGAGGTAAGCGGATACAAATCCAGCTACGCCCGTTATCAAGTCTGCCGCGGTCTCGCTTATGACGATAATCGCGGCAAGGCGAGCTCTGGATGGTGCCGCAAGTGTATAGCGCAAAGGTTCCGCTGTTTCGGTGAACAGGTTCTGGGCGGCGAAGTCGGGTGCTGCCATCGTTTATTTCTCCCTGTATTGAGAGGCAAAAGAGTGACCAGGAATATCGATTGGGTTACCCGAAGTAGCGCCATCAAAGGAGCTAATGCTGGACCCGCCATGCATTCGAGACGCGGAGACAATCAGCCGCCGATACAGTGCGAGGTGCTGCTTAGATAAGACTTGTGCTGAAAGCTGAGGAAGCAGCGCAAGCCGGGGCTTGGGCTCTCGAAGCGAGGTTGAAATGGCACAGGCTAAAGCAACTTCAGCTTCTTTGTTCAAAACGACGAAGTGACATCTGCCATCGCCGATCTCACGATGGGCCGGAATGTCAGAGCAAACGACGCGACAGCCGGCAAGTAATCCTTCGGCCACAGGCAAACCGAAACCTTCAATTACGGAAGGCGCGACAAGAGCCTCGCAGTTCGAGTAGCACCATTGCAGATTCGGCTCAGACACGCCTTGTAGGAGATGGACTTTGCTGGAGAGACCGGTGGCGGAGATCAAGCGCTTGATTGCGGAAGTCTCCGGTCCGGGAATTCCGATGACGATGAGCTTTGTAGCGGCCTCAATTTGGCCACTGCGCAGAAGCCAATTAAACGCTTTAACCAGGAGACAAATATTTTTATTGCGCCTGTGCTGCGCAACACAAAGCAAAAACGGTTCTCCGCTCCAATTCGGAATGGGTGACGTTGTTGAGGTGGTTGGGGAGGGCTCGACGCAGTTGTAGATTCGTATCGACTTGCGCGACACATGATCAGGAACATACCGCCTCAATCCGGAGTAGGTTGCCTCCGATACGCACGCAATGGAATCAGCATGGCGAAGGCATTGCCGCAGCACGAGGCGATTGAAGATGACTTTGCCGAGGCCGAAATTCTTTGGTATTTCATACGGATATAAATCGTGAAGTGAGACTACCGTCGGGCAATGGAATGCACCTGCATTCAGCGGCATCGGATAAGAGAAGTGGACAAGGTCGACTCCGAGTTGTGCGGCAGTCTTTGGAAGCTCCCGAAAATACCAGAAATTCCGGCTGAAGGAATTTGGAGCCATGTTCCCGACATGTGTGAAGAGCCTGACGTCGTTAGGAAGAGAAGCCTGGGAAACAAGATTCAACTGCCAAGGCGCAAGAACAAGATGGAGCGCAGAAATCTCCGGCTGAAGGAGCAGACAGCGCGCAACGTTGAATGCGTGGCGTTGCAGTCCGGAGAGACTTTGAGCGAAGGAAGCAACGGCGATCAGGATCTTCATGGCTTTGAGCCCTCCTGAGCTTCAATGACAACCATCGAATACGACAAACCATGGCGCGATTGATTCTTGTGCCTGAGCTGCTGGAGTAGGGGCACATAAACCAGTAGAGAGACTGAACCGTAGAGCAGCTGTGATACCGCCAAACCTGCAAGGCCCTCGTGGCGCAACAGCCAAATCATTGGCAGCAGCATGGCAGCGCGGCCCGTGAGGTTGATGTAGGCAACGGCCCGGAACAGTTTCAGCGCCTGAACAGCATAGACTCCAGTAACACTCAGACCAACAAGTGCAGCGCCGAGCACAATCGGCGGTAGGATGGGCGCCGCACTTTTGGCAACTGATGCGCCCGCCCAAATCCCGATAATGCGTTCACCAAACATTAGGAGCAATACTGTGGGAATGGCGACCAGGGCGACATTTAGAGCGAACGCCTTCATTAATGTTTGCCGAAACGCCGCTGGCGTTTGAGATGCCAGGCGAGCGGAGAGATAGGGAAAGAGGAAATTGAGTGCTGCGGCGGTCAGGCCGTAAATAGGATGTGCAAACTGCATACACAGCGAGTAGGGCGCGACTGCCAGCGCGCCAAGGTAGATACCGAGCAGAATCCTATCCAATCGACTAAAGACGATGGCGCCCAGAGTTTGGACCCAAATGAAAACGCCGCGGCCGCAGAGTATGCGCGTCTCGCCAGGCCACAATTTCGGCCAGATTGCCGTGCCGATTAGCACTCGTGCCTGGTGGAGTTGAATGGCGGTTCCAACCACCATGATCAAGGCAGTAGCAACAAGAATGCTCACTGTGCGTTGCCCGTGCCATGCAAGGACCGCGGCCGATGCGAGGATGAGGACTCTTGCAGCGGAACTTACCTGAACGGTAGTCCGGTACTTCTCAAAGGCGCGCTGGACACCTACTGCGACGCTCTCAATGGCGCGAACAAGTATAAGTATGCTTGAGATTCGTAAAACGATAAGGCATTCGGAAACAGGCGCGGTATGAGAAACGCTTATGCGAGAAGCGAAGTAGGGAGCCGCGCACCACATCCCTATTGCAAACAAAAAGCCGAGCGTGCTGTTGATTGCCAGCATGCTTTGAACAGTGTGAAATATGTTCGCGTGCTCGCCACTTCCTCGCATTTGCGCAACCCGCTGGATGCTGGCATCGCCAAATCCGGAGGCCACAATGCTTCCGGCGCTGATAATTGAAGTTGCAATCATCCAAACGCCGTACTCGGTAGCACCGATGCGATGAAGAATTACCGGCGCCACGAATAGCATTCCGATTGGGTAGGAAAGATAGTCCAGGACGCCGAATCCGGCATTTGACAGGTGTCTTCTCATTCAGCACCTCGCCGGAGCACGCGGATGAAACTGATACGACGCCGCAGCACGGGAAGTACTTCACCGACAATTTCCTTGCGATGATCATCGGCAGCCAAAGTCGCCCAGTAACTGCGCAACAGGACGAAAAGCGATGCGCCAAGAAAAGAAGAGAGCGTAAGAATCAGCGTGAGCAAAATGCGAGGAGGAAATGACTTTTTTTCGGCAAGGCCCGGCGAATCGATGACGTTTACGGGGGGAATGTCTTTAGCCTCTTCAATATGCGCAATTTCGTACTGTTGCGTAAGAAGTTCGTAGACGGTTTCCTGGACTTTTACCTTGCGATAGAGATCGGTATATGAAACTGCAAGTCCTGGTAATTGCAGAAGGGAAGGATAAAGTTCCATCTTGTCGCTCGCTGCGCCCGAATCCGCAAGAGCGCTATCACTGCTTGTCGAGGGCGCGCCCGGTGTACCTTTCAATTTGCCAAGCTCCTGCCGCAGCGTTGCGATGCGCGCCTGAGCCTGGTGTACACGGACATTGCTGTCGCCGTAGATCTGTCTTAGCGATTGCAGGCTCGATTGCTCAACCAGGAGTTCAGCTTGAAGTCGGGCGCCGGCGTCCACCATCGCCCGCGTCTGCTCGCGAAGATCGAATGCGCTGCTCTTGCTCGAAAACTGACTCAGTTGCATCTCTGCATTCTCGAGATCACCCTGAACAGCGTGAAGGCGTTGCTCGATAAAAACGCGCTCGCGATGAGCGGCTGAAGTGCTGGTACTCGTAACCAGCTTGTTCAATTCGTCAAGATAACCCTGAGTCAAATCGCGAGCGCGAGCACGATCGGTGTCTTCAACCTGGATGGTGATAATGCCGCTTTTCTTGTTTTCCGTGATCTTTGTAATGCGCGCCAGGTGTTTGGCGGCGTCCATACGATAGCGTTTGTGGTAGGCATGCTGCAGATTAAATCGATCAATCAGGTGGTCGCTCACGGTCCCGCTATGAAGCAAGTCCATGAACAACTCAGTGGACGCATGGCCGCCAGACAAGCCACCCGCAAGACTGCCCAGTGCACCAAGGCTGCTGGAGTGCGCCAGTGCAGCAAGCATCATCGCAGCGGCGCCCTGTTGATCCGGAGGCATTATGGTGGTTTTCGATTTGTATTGCTTCGGAATCAGGAATGCGACTGCAAGACTAATCAGGCAGCAGATGCCAGTGACTCGCGCGAGAAAGTGCCTATGCGCCCAGAGCAGGCGCGTCCGGGTAGCCCAGCGCGGCGGCCGAACTGTGCGCACTATCCCTTCGCGTTCGATGCTCACGATTGATTCGCCCAGCATCACAGCTCGCCTTCCATTGGCGCAGGCTGATCGCGATTGCCACTAGGGCGACTTGAAGGGCAAACCTGCGCGAGTTGGAAATGTTTGGTCATGTTGGATGTCTACAGCGTTGCTGCCGCAACCCCCGCTGTAAGAGCCGTTGAAGCGGCCAGTTGTCCTGCAGTAAGAAGGTTTCTCCAAAACAGAGTTCCGCCCATGATTTTCTGAGGGACCACAACGACATCGCCGGGGGCGAGCTTGGTTGAAAGCACGTCGCCTTCGAAGAAGCCTCCGGAACGGCGGCCCACCACTGACCCGTTTGCGCGAATCACAAAGATTTCTTTGCGATTCGCAGACGCATTGGCGCCGCCGGCATGGCTCAAATACCAGCCCGCAGTCTTGCCCGGTGTATAGGTAAGCGCAGTCGCGTTGTACACCTGGCCTGTGACAAGTACAAACCCGGGAGTTTTAGGAACGGTCAGCTCATCACCACGGCGCAACTCAATGTCTGCGGGTGTGTTTGCCCAACTATCGATATCTGCGCTGAGGTGAATCACCATTCTGCCTGTGGGAGGATGGCTCTCTAGATCGGCGATCACTTGCTCCTGCTGCGCTTTGATGAGCTGCAAAGCCGCAGCGGGGTTTGATCCCGTTGCACCTGGCGAGAGTCTTGCCGCGGCTGAGCTTGCCTGAATCTGACGTACGAGTGCGTCGCGGCTGCTTTCTTCCAAACTCTTAACCTGTGAGCGAATCAGCACTGCGCCTGCCGGGTAAGCCGTCGGCAAAAAGCCTCCTGCTCTGCGCAGAACCGAACTCAGGTGGTCCCCATCGCGAAAACCGTAGGCACCTGGATACCTGACTTGGCCGCGAATCGTTGCAGACTCACCAATATCGGTCCAATTGGTTATCTGATGGATCGCCAGGATGTCACCGGGCTTCAACGCTATATCAGCACCGGCATCCGATCCGGCTACAGCTGCGCCAATGTGCACGGTGCTCAGCCGTTCGGATATCTGACGTCCAGATTCGATTTCATAACTCGTGAGATCAGCGTTTTCGGTCAGCGCATCGCGTTTGAATCCGCCGGCCATACGCACCAGCTGAGCAGCGGTCATTCCGTGGAACATAGGGTAATCACCAGGCCTGAGCACTTCACCAGTAATCGTCACCATGGGCGCATCGACTTCATATCTCCCGAAGACGCGAATGGTGTCAAACGGTCGAAGACTGTAGGTTGCATTGCCGGCGAGGACGTCAGGAATGTTGAAGTCGATGGTTTCCGCGTGAAGGTCTGGCGCAACGAGCCGCACAATTTCACCATGAGCAGCAGGTTCGGGGAGCATGTCCCGGTAAGTGCGCAGCAGATCCCCAATCTTCATGCCGTCAACGAAGGCAACACGCCCAGGCCGCGCCACGTGACCGGTGAGATAAACGGCGCGCTGGCTATAGGGAAGAATGGGTTCGATGGTAATACGGTCGCCATCTCTTACTTGAAACCCGGCGATTGCTTCACTGGTGGATTTCCCCTGCTCATCGCCGGAACTTGACAGTGTCAGTGTCGCGCGCTCTTGATTGGCATTAATTCGCTCGATCTTGACGTGATTCAGTGAAGCAGCGGACGTAAGGCCGCCGGCATCATCGAGGACCGTAGCTAGTTTCGTATCTTCCAGCGAAAGTTCATAAATGGCCGGGCGCTTGATCGCCCCGGAAATCGCAACTTGAGGACCTGCAGGCGGAACCAACAGTGTGTCGCCGCTCTGAAAAGGAGCACTTCCGTTACGAATACCGTGAAGTAGAAAGTCGTAGAGATCAATTTTCTCAACCAGCTGATTGCCGCGTAAATGCCGCAGCGTTCGCAACGATCCCACCGCTGTGGGACCACCTGCGGCATATAGCACGCTCATCGGCGTCGCGAGCGAACTGATATCGTAGCCACCGGGACGCTGAACATCGCCCACGACATACACACGGATTGAGCGTAGGCCAGATACGGTAACTGCAACTTGGGCATTGCGGAACTGCGGCCTGAGTGTACCTTCAATAAGGCTCTGTACCTTGCTCAGCGAAAGCCCCGCAACCTGTATTGCACCGGCCTCCGGCAGGAGGATTCGGCCGTCCCGATCGACCGTGCGTGTAATCGTCTGGCTGACCCCGCCCCACAGATCGATCGTCAACTTGTCCCCGGCACCCACTACGTAATCAGGGCCAAGCGGCACATCCAGACGACTGTCGCGGCCAGCGATTCCTCGACTGGCTGCGGAGGAAACGCGATTAATAAAGACTTCAGATCCGAAACGCTTCAAGTGCGTGTTGTCACTCGGAATTTGCACGTACAGATCGTGCAATGACTGTAAGTCGAACGGCGTCGATTTCTGGACCACGTCAGGAACGTCTGTTGAAGACGTCTCCTTTCCCAATCTGCGAGGCTGGTCTCTGAAGCTCTGCTGCCCCTGTTCGGGGCCCAGCGATAGGCCAAACGCATTTGAACCTCCGCTCAAATCAACTCCAGGAACTCCTTCGCTGATACGACGTCGGGACGCGGCGCCATATTGATCACTGGAATTGGCAGAAGAGTTTGTGCCTTGCATGATGGGTGATAAGCCCTGCATCTGATCTGTATCGCTGCCGGAATCCAGGGATTGGGGTTCGTCGCTGGATACAATTCCGCGAGCACGAAGCACGGTCGATATACTGGCGCGGAGTCTTGCGTTTGTAGAAACCTGATTGAACAGTGTCTGATCCGAAATGTCGTTCGGATCAACCTGGAGACCCTGCTGCTTTAAGCGATCGGCAAGCTGCGCCTTCAGCTCCTGCAACAGAGAAGGATCCTGCTGTAGCACGTTGATGATCTGATCGGATGAAAGCGCTTCTCCCTGTTGTGCCAGGCCTCGCGTTCCGACTGACTGATCGGCCGTTGCGCTGTCGAAGAGGTTTCCGCCCGAACTGTTGGCGCCCACTTGCTGCAGAGCACCTGCATCCCCTGCAGAAACGGACTGACTAACCGCTATGGTCATTCCGCCCGAGAGCAGGAGTGCGAGCACAGCCGAAGTAGCCGTCAGTCGGAGAGAACGACAGCGAAGCATTCTGGAATAGGGGCTCGATGTGATCGATTGGCGCATGGGCTTTCTGCTCGTTGAATCTGAAGCTAGTTGAGCGCCATGGGCCACGTGTCATGTGTTCGTCAGCGAATTGTCATTCCTTTGCAGACGCGGTCTTCGGTGCTCATCACGGCAATTTGCGCGCTACGTAGATGGGGAATTGTGGAGGCTGGGGGTGGTTCTTAAGCCACGCATTCATTCGCCGCAACTTCCACTTCAACCCAAGTTGAGGCGTGTGGACCGCCCAGCGAATCATCAGGCGAGATTCCAGCGATCTGATAGCTTCGCCGGTCAGAAAAGGCGGGAGGGGTTGGATCGCGGTATGTTCTCCAATTTCGGCAGGCCGATAAATTGGCGTATCGGAGATGATGATGATGCCATTTGGCATGCAGCAGCGCAATGCTTCCCGCAGGGCTACTTCAACATTCTCCGCATATTGGAGCGAAGCATTGAAGATGGCGGCATGGAATTGACCATCCCTGAATGGCAGGTGAGCCATCTCCGCTCGAATGCGCGGAAAGAAATCGGGTAGATAGTTACGATAGTGTTCCGCGGCTCCCAAACCGTGCTGATCGTTCGTCATCAGATCGATGGCGCACGGATTGTATCCGGCCAGGGCAAGACGATAGCTCAACCAGCAATTTCCGGCACCAATGTCGAGAATGCGCGCGTTCCTGTGCACAGCAGGATTCAGTACGCGCCGTAACAGGCAATCGAAACTACGAGCTCGCGAACTCCAGGCTGGGCTGCTTCGGGAACAGGCAATGCCATAAGGCAGACCGAGGTAATATTCATCGCTTGGGCGACCCGAGAATTGCTCGCAGCACATGCGTTCGAATACTTCAACAAAACGCGCATGATAGGCGACGCGTTCGGGAGGCAGAGCATGTACTACCCCTTGAATCGTTCGGATATGCAAATCGCAGCCAACGCACACCTGGTCCGGAACATCCCCCCCGCAACGTGGGCATTTCAGTTCGATCCCGAAAGACGCAGTACCGCTTTCGTCGCTCTCCTCACGGCTCTTCTTTTCGATCCTGTTGGCGGTTGCGGTTACCCGCATTGTTGAGACTCCTCGGCTTCCGTAGGGCTTAAGGCGCAACGTATTAGAAGAACGCTACCCGGTGGATTGAGCGCCTGGTGCAAATCTAGGTAGTAGTTGGAAGCGTAGTGCGATCGCCGAAAGTCGTTGTCGTAGAAATGTCAACTCAATGTAATAACTTCTGAAGCTTACTCGTCGACGGCGAGATATAAGCAGCGAGGGCGCAGTCTGCCCGTGCCATACGGGTGAAAGGTGAATTTCACTTCACTGTCCAGCGCGGTAGTTCAATATGTTGAGTGCGTGTGTTCGTCGTATGTACCGCCAAATTTGTTGGGGTGGCTATTGTTGTCCGGTCGGCCGATCGGCACCTTTGTCGTTCCAAGGTCGAGGCCTGCTGAAGTGAGATGCAGGGTGCGGCCAAGGCCGTCGAGCACTGGCTGGGGGACGCCTTCAATCCAGAGATGCATTTTGTAGGTACCGGGAGGAATGCCGCGCAAGACGAACGATCCATCGGCAGTAGCGATCGAGTAGAGCGGCGTGGCTAATGCGAGGACGACGGCGCTCATATCAGGATGAATATTGCAAAAGATATAGGAAGCACCTTCACGCGGGAATGTCACAGACCGGCTCGATCCTGCCTCGTAGAGCCCAAGATCAAACCGCTTACCTTCAAAAAGAGAGAAGACGTTATGAAAAAAAGGGTCGGCATTTGGAAACTTAACAACACTGCCGACCGGAATCACCTGTAAGTGCGGAATAAATGTGCGGTTCTTTTGCAATAGTGTGTAGGTTCCAGTCGACGCAAACGGCAGAGCAGGCGTCCCCTGAATTGGCTCGAGCCAGGCGACTGCCGGTGGCGTATGTCGATTTGACGGAGTCGCCGGCACGATCCGCAGGCGTAGTTCGGACCTTGGTCCCCCCTGAGAACCTTCTTGCGCGCAAATACATCCTGCCGCCAGGAGGAGGGTGCAAACCGCGAGAATGGGGCTTCTCATTGTCATTAAAATTTAAATCCAGCACCCAAGCCAATGATGTTGCTTTGCGCAGAAGCATCAGTAATTGGGGAACTCAGAAGATGACGGTATTCCAAGGAAAACAGCAGGTACGCGCTGGGCGTATAGATCACATTCCCGGTGAACGTGCGGTTGATCGTGAGATTTTGATACATCGTACCACCAGCAATGTAATAGCGACGCATTTGAGCAGAAAATACGTTGTCCATTCCGAAGGCCCCATTGAATTCAAGTCGCTGATTTACCTTCTCCTTAAGTTGTGCCCACCCACCCACATCGTCGAGAGCTTTGAAAAAATAGCCGCCGGTGATGGGATTCGGTTTGTATACGAAGTCCTTATAGGCGCCTCCGCCAAGACCACCGAGTCCAAGACCCCGGTAAACATTTCCGCTCATTTGAAGGCCGGCGAATATGCGCAACCTGAAATCGAGAGTTCCAGCCCAGGAATCGAATGAGCGATTGAGGGACGTGTGATGGCGCGCGAAATAGCCGCCTACGCCTATTTGATTGCGTTCTTCGTCTCTCCCGGAGCCAAGCAAAGCAACACGAGCCTCAACGCCCGGAAGAGAAGTCTGCTCAGTACTTGTCGGCTGTATCGTTGCCTGGCTTGAGGCTATAGCGGTGATGGGCGCATCCTGAGGGTCGATATATGCAGCCTGCAATTGAAGGTTCGTATATCCAGGACGTCCAAAACTGTGCGTAAGGATTGCCTGCGGATTCCAGGTCCAGAGATTTCCTGACCAGGCAAGCGCCGGTTCGGCAACCGCGGTAAGCGAAGTGGGAGTGTCTGGGCTTAGAAGGGGACGGTCTAATGCGAAGAGCGCTTGAGTCCGAGTCCACGCTAGTCCTGCATGTAGTGTGCGAAGCCGGAGATAGGTCGAATTAGACGAAGTGTATCCAGGATATGCCGAGGGCGCCGCGTAGGAAGCAGGATTGCCGGCGAAGTCCGCGCGGAAATCCGCAAAACTATCCGCGCCCATCAGATGGGGTCCGGCCGCATCGAAACCAATCACGGTCTGCCGCACTGAGGCACCCGCGCTTCCGCCGCCAGGTATCGCTACAGAGGGCGTCGCTGGCATGTCCACTGCGCCGGTGTTCACAAATCCGTTCATCAGGACCAGGCCCGTGACTTTCAACGAATACCTCGACTCAGTTTCCACCTTGGACTGCTCATGTGTTGCGATCTGAGATTCGGACATGGCCTGGCGTTCGCGAATATCTTGGACTGCCGCGGCTAAATCTTCCGGCGTTCCCTGGGATGGAGAGGTCGCTGAAACTGATTCGGGTGCGGAAAGAGGCTGCGTGTTTGGTCTGCTCTCAGCCAACTGACGTTGCAGGTCGCTCAACTCCTTTCGCATCTCTTCCAGCTTGCGTTGCGACTGCTCCAACTCTGCCTGAGTATTCGCCATTGCTTGACTCAACTGCTGGACTTTGTCATTCAGGTTTTGCTGGTTTTGCTCCTGCGCGTTTAAGGGCGTCTGCGCAAACCCGAATGCCAATGAAAGTAATGCAATGACAGAGCCGACAGTTCTTCTTGGGTAGAGACCCAACCCTCCGTTGTGACTACAACTGAACATTTTCATCAGGAATCACCTGCTTCTGGCACTCGACCTCCGCCGCATTTAGTTGGGATTCAACCGGAAGATCACGCGCCACTTTCATTTGAAAAATTGTTTCACCGGGGCGACTACTTATAAGAGCGACCTCCCCGCCGTGCTCCAAGGCAATGCAGTGCGCTAGTGTTAATCCAAGTCCGGTACCCTTTTGCTTGCCCTCGCTCACAAATGGCTCAAATAGACTCTGGCGAATACTCTCGGGTACACCCGGACCATTATCGATAACGTTAATCACCATCATTTCGTTCTGTGCTTCCAAAACAATAGCAACGTAGGCGGCGGGTCGCACCGAGCGCGCAGATTGGCACGCGTTCAAGAGAAGATTCGAAATCGCTCTTTCGATTTGTTTGCCGTCTACGAGGGCGGCAGTATTCGCGACATTGTCGGAATGTGTTTCGAATGTGATTCCTTCAGCATCGGGATGAGTGCGGACCAGGGCAATCGCTCGTTCAAGCAATGTGGACATCAGTTCCGGCTGCCTGCGTATGTTCGCCCCGGTGCGGCTGAAAATCAACAGAGACTCAAGCATGTCGGTTGTTCCAATGACCGCGTTCCGAATATCTGAGAATATCTCGGCACGCTCCTTTGGCTGGAATCCATCTGAAACAAGAAACTCGGCATTGGCATAAATGGCGGCGAGATAGTGGCGCAGGTCGTGAGAAACCGAACTGGCCATTCGTCCGATTGTCGCCAAGCGTTCGGATTCGACAACGGCTTGATTCGCTTTTTGGATTTCGCTTCTCATTGCCACGAACGCGGTACTTAATTCACGTACTTCCTGAGTGCCATGGCGAGGCACGCCGTGGGTCACGTCGCCAAGGCCAAACGCCTTCACGCTGGTTGACAGTTCTTCAAGGGGACGCGTAACCAGGCGCGAAACCACCACCATCAGCGCAGTACCTGAGATAAGAGCAAGGAGGCCAACGATCACAACCATGCGGTCAATCTGGCTTATCGACTCTTCCGCAGGCTTCAGAGACTTGAATACGACCAGGCGCAATGGTGTGGTTGATGCGGCCGAAAGATCTTCAGTTGCTGAAAGAAAGCGTGTGTCACCCAGCGTAAAACCTGCTGGCACCCTAGTCATGCTCGAAAGCACGCCTGCTTGCCGGGCCAGTTCCGACTTTACTGAGGTATCGAAGGTGCTCACGATTACTTGATTGCCGGTGAGGAACGCAGCTTCAATCCCGGTGGGTGCACTCATTTGCCTGATCGTTCGTTCAATAGAAATACCGATGACGATGTAGCCAAGTAACGTACCCTCTTTATCGCTGCCAAAATAGAGTGGACGCAGGTTGCATGCGTATAGCGAACCGCCGTCGATAAGGTAGTTTTTTGCAGGCGACGCCAACAGCGCTTTAATGCCCTTGTGGAGCTCTTCATTATAGGAATTGTTGTGCGCGTACGATGCCACGATTCGGCCACCAGGGTCAACGAGCACGAAGAGATCGGCCCCGCTGACTCGCCAGTATTCAGCCGCGCCGTCCTGAATAGTCAGGTCGTCTCCGCTCGTCATAAGCGCCTTCAATGTAGAGAGCTTGGAGAGGAGAGCATTTGCTCGCTCCAAGGCCGCCAGCCTTTCTGCCTGGAGATCTCTAAAAGTAGTGACCGAACGGTCCAGATCGCGCGAGAAATTATCTGTAACCTGGCGGCTCAACTGATGACGAATCAGCAGAAGGCTAAGCCCCGTGACGACAGCAATGATAAGTGCCATGGCGATAACCAGCAGCATATGCGTTCGAATGCCGGGTCTGTCGCGCACCTTCACTACCCCCGAGGGGAATTGGTCATTTGGGTCGGGCAAGGGAAGCCCCATCAAGGAACGAACTTGTATCCTGCGCCATAAATGGTGAGCAGATGCCGCGGGTTTGCGGGGTCGGGTTCGAGTTTCTGGCGCAACTTGAGAATCTGATTATCAACCGTCCGTGTAGTGGGATAAAAGTTATAACCCCACACCTCGTTCAGAAGCACATCGCGCGATAGTACCCGTTCTGCATTTTCGGTAAAGAACCTCAGCAGCTTGAACTCATGGGCGGTAATTACAACGGGGTTCCCGCTGCGCTGGATGGTCATTTTGCTGAAGTCGACTTCGCAATCGCCAAAGCGATACACCTTTTGTACTGGGGGCTTGCGCTGTCTGCGGATTGCGGCCTGCACCCTGGCAGTTAGTTCTCGTGGGCTGAATGGCTTGGTCACATAGTCATCGGCCCCTAACTCGAGAAGAAGCACCTTGTCTGCCACCTCGCTGATGGCGCTGAGTACAATTACCGGGACCTCCGGTGCAATCTGCTTGAAACTCTTGCAAAGTTCTCTTCCCGAAATATTAGGAAGGATGAGATCGAGGATCACTGCAACGGGAAACTCTTTGCGGAATATATCTAAGCCAGTCTGCCCATCACCGGCAATGGCCGTGTCATAGTGTTCCTGCGCAAATGTTCTTTGCAGCGTTTTCTGCATGCGAGGATCGTCCTCGATAACGAGAATGGTTCCGAGGCTCCTTGCTAGTGGAAGGCTGTTCTGGGCTTGAGGGACAACATTTTGGGAATCGATCATATCTCAGCGCCTTTCTTCACGAATTGTCACTCATTCGGTTGATATTTGGCCACCTGATTTTGAGAAATTACAATCGGATGACATTTCCGACAGCTCAATTGGCGCGCTGGATGCAAGGCTCAGCTCAGTCTCTGGCCAGAAAGCAGGAAGTGAACTGATCAGCACTACCGTCCACAATGGCAACAGCAAGTCGAAGGCGTCCGATTCAGCGAGGCCGCGAACGACAATGTAGGCCAGGAAGCAGAGAAACACAGCTCTGGCGGGACTTGCTTCCAGCTTACTCACTTGCCGAAACAGGCCGCCATAGATTCCGATCAGTAGAACGATTCCGGCCGATCCGTAAGCATAAAGCTGCTGCAAGACCTCGTTCTCCGCGTGGCGGGCTTCGAATAAGTCGCCGCCGAATGGGGGGACGACTTTCCACCAGGAATCGAACCCGTGGCCAACAATAAGGGTCCAGGGATGATCCGTCACGCTGCCTAGCACGTAAAGCCAGATCACTATGCGGCCGGTGAGCGTCTCTGCCTGGTTGCCGTTATTTGTGTAGTAGTCAAAGTAGGCAACCAGCAAACCCCAAAACACGGCCAGGAGAAGCAGCGCGAACACGACAATGAGCCCTTTGATTTTCCGGCTCATTGACCTGTCTAGCAGAAGCAAGAGTGCCTCACTAAGCAGGAATGCGACCAGTGTCGTCTTGCTCAAGCTGCGAACTAATGTAACCACCAGAAAGAACTTAGCCATCCGCCAATGTCCGCGGTCAGCACGGGTGAGGTACTGCGCGAAGAAGATTGCAAATGCGCAGAGGTTGCCAATTTCATTGGAGTTGAAGAACTGCTCATCGCCCAGACGAAGATCCGAGGCCGCCGGCATGATCCACGCAATGGCTGCAAGGCAGCAGGTACTCCAGATGTAGCCTTTGAGAATCGCGTGGCCCTTCCCACCGCCCGTCTCGGAACCAAGCAGGAGTACGACGCTGGCAACATCGATCACCATCCCAGTCCAGTACGCAGCAGAATTAGGCAAAGATGCCGTCTCGCTCCAAAGGAGGCTCAATCCGGAAAACAAGAGGAATGCAATTGCCCATCGTGCGGGAGATGGTTGTAGGACCAAGCGGAGTGTGGATGCGACTGATCCACCCGCGTTGAAGCACACGAGGCCAAATAGAATCACGCCGAGAAGGATGCTGGTTGCTGTGCCAGTGCTCGGATCGACTCCGAGCAGACCTACGAATAGAAACACGATGCAAAGTCGGAATGAGAAAAAGAACCCGACGGCAAACGCAAGGCGGTGACTTTCGGCATGCCCGTCGGTCGCGACCCTTGTAACTTCTGTTTGCGTTTCCATATTGCCCCACAAGCGAACTGCACTACAGCGCTCCTAATGGGTGTACATATCGGGCGCACCTTGGCTTCCGGCTGGTGGCAAGTGACGAAGATAGAGCACGATTGACCAGAGTTCGTCGTCGCTCAACGTTCCCTTTGAACCTGGCATCCCTGAAGGTGCAATTCCGTAATCGAGGATCCACTTCAACTGCCCATCTGTGTAGCTTTGCACCTCTCCCGATGCGAGAGATGGTATCGGCGGTGAGATATGCTCCACGAATGGGACGCCGGTGTTTTGTCCATCCATTCCGTGGCAGGCCATGCAGTAATGCGAAAACGCTTCCTTGCCATCGGCCCGATTTTCGGGCGTGTCTTGGAGGGGATTCTTGTTGCGTTGGTTGCCGATAAAGATGTGATGCTTCGCGTATGTGATGGCCGTCGATTCAATTTTGCCGGGTTGCGTTGCTTTACACCCCGTCAGAATAGTCAGTGCGACTGCGGCCGCTGCGTGAGCAATCCTGCGCATCCCTACACCACCACATGAAGCTTGAGTTCCATTGATCCATGGCCCTGTCCGCAAAACACTGAACAATGCGCAATGAAATCTCCAGTTTTGTCGGGCGTGAATGCCACTTCAACTGTACTGCCGCCCTTTATGGTGACGTTTACGCCGAATTCTCTAATCCGGAATCCATGATTCACGTCAGTGCTTGTAATAACGAGGACGACCGGCCGGTCTTTCTTCAGAGTGAGTTCGCTGGGGGTGAAGGCAAAGCGCTTTGCGTTGATTTCAATCCGCTGCGGCGAATCCTGGGCGGAAGCGGTGGGCGACAACGATGCTGCTGTAAGCAGAGCAAAAGTGAAACTCAGCAGCATGAACAATCTCTTCATACAATCTCCTGGCTTTCTCTCCTGGCGCACTTCCATGGCAAATTCCGCGAACGGTTATGGATTCAGGAACTTGAGAAGAGCCTTGTAATCCGCATCGCTGAGATTTGCGCGAACCCGCATATGCCTGGCGACTGTTCCGGAGATGTGGTTTGAGAAACCTTCCGGGGCGTTGTGACAACGTGAACAATTTTGCGCGAACACCTGCTGCCCGCGATCCTGAGTCCCGGTGCTGGGCGCAGATGTACCAGTGGGTGTCCCTTGCTTCTGTTCATTATGTTTTTGGCCATACGCGCCAGCGACGGCCAATGCTAGAAAACTCAGCATGAATAGCTCAATGCGTTTCATCTTTGCTCCTGAACATTACTCATAACGCGCGATCGGAACTTGCAGTTCAGCCGTCAACTCTGCGTGCCGGCTTCACGTTTCCCGCTTCTTGTCAGGCTAAGGTTTTGGTTATGATGTTGTGTCATGGTGGGGTCTGAAGGTTGTCATCAGATTGTCTTTCTGCCCGCGACGCATCGAATGATCCTGTCGTGACCGCAACGGTACGTGCCGCCCTGCGACCAAGATTGGCAGGAGAATGGTTTTCGCGCTCCGAGTATGTATGCCGGTGACGTTGCTTTCGGGCGCTTAACTCGCGATCTTGGATGTATGACCGGCATCCATGCAAGTCACTTTTTGAGCGTGCTATCCCAGGCGAGAAAATCCGGACCTGAGATACCCTGCACATGCGCAGCGCAGATAAAGAATGTTTAGCAACTTATAACTTCCCCATTACCGACGAGCCACCAGCGATCCCAAATCTGCGCTAGAATCTGTGATCAGGATTCCAAGATGCCAGCCGTTCGTTCGGATTACTTCCGTCGGGGTATTGTGCCGTCAAGTCGACGAGCAACTCGTAAATTCGTATCATCTTCGTTTCCAGTAAAAGCGATTTGGGCGGTCAGCCTTTTTCTTTCCGCGGTCGCATTGGCCGCATCCAGCGCCGCTCCGGCCCAGGACAGAGACACCTTCACCCCAATGCCGCTCGACAAAGGCTTCGGCCCGATGAATACCGGTACGCCCGCCATCGCGCCCGAGGATATCGTCCGGCGGTTCGCCGCCAGGGAATCCGAGTTTCAGGCAGCTCTCACTCACTACACCTGGCGCCGCCAAATCCGCGTCCAGACCATCGACGACGCATGGCATATCGTGGACGGCGAATGGTACGAGCTGGACGATGACCTCCTGGCATCCGACGGTAGGCGTATCGAAAGAACGGTTAACGCACCGCAAAGCACCCTCCGGCGCGTCATTCTCTCCCCTTCCGATCTCAATGACCTGCAGCACGGCTACCTTTTTGTCCTCACCACCGCCGACCTTCCCGCCTACAACATCACTTACGTCGGCAAGCAGCAGGTGGACGAGATCAACTGCTATGTCTTCGACGTCGGACCCAGGCAGGTCCTCAAGGACCATCGCTACCTACTCGGCCGGATCTGGGTCGACGACCACGACTTTCAGATCGTAATCACCGATGGCCGGATGGTCCCTGACGACACCAAAAAAGGCCAGCAAGATCTCCATCCGCCTTTCATGACCTGGCGCGAGCTGGTTGACGGCCGATACTGGTTCCCGACCTACGTCCGCGGCGAAGGCATTCTGCACTTCGCGCCTCGTAATGCTCGCTCTTCGGGTTCCGTCGTCCACATCCGCGAAACCATCAAGTACACCGGCTACAAGCGCTCCTCAGAACCCGCACTGGACCAGACCCCGCCTGAAGCGCTGCAGCCGCGAAAGTAACTGTGTGCCTTACCGTCACGGCAGCGGTATCCCACACTTCGCAAACAGCGCGAAGGATGGGTCAGCCACAAGTATTGTCAGGTGAGCATTCCTACAACCGGGCGACCGCCTATCAGTTCTTTTTCTGGCGAGTTCTTCGGACGATCCAATACACAAGAATGACTGCAACGAGGCCGATGCATCCGACTGCCAGAATTTCAGAAACCGGAATAGAAACCGCGGTTATGCCTGAGTCGCCCTGCATATGGCCTCCTTTCGATCTTCATACCCTGATGCCTGCTTTAAATCAGCTCGACGCCCCAGAGATCGTGGAGATGCAGAATGCCTTCAACCTTGGCGTTGGCATCGACTACCACTAGCGATGTGATCTTGCGTTCTTCGAGGACTGCCAGAGCCTTGGCCGCAAGCTCACTCGCTGCAATCGTGCGCGGATGCGTGTTCATGGCTTCGCCGGCGGTCTTGGTCAGGGCTGCTCCCCCTTCGCGTTCGAGCAGGCGGCGCAGGTCGCCGTCGCTGATGACGCCGCAGAGTTTGCCATCGCACAACACGGTGGTGATTCCGAGCTTTTTTGACGACATTTCGTAGATGACATCGGTCATGAGCGTGGCGGGCGAGACGACGGGAATGTTGTCGCCCGTGTGCATCAGATCGCTCACCTTGGCCAGCCGCTTGCCCAGCTTGCCGCCGGGATGCAGTTCGGCAAAATCGTCGGCCTTGAAACCCTTGCGCACACTAACGGCAATGGCCAGCGCATCGCCCAGCGCCAGCATGGTGGTGGTGCTCGCAGTGGGCGCCAGGTTCAGTCCGCAGGCTTCGCGTTCAACACTGCAATCGAGCGCCACATCGCTGGCCTGCGCCAAAGTTGAGTTCACATTGCAGCATAGGCTGATGAGCGCGTCGCCTTTGCGCTTGAGGGTGGCCAGCAGGCGAAGGATTTCTTCGGTTTCGCCGCTGCCGGAGAGAGCGATGACCACGTCGCCGGGCATGAGCACGCCGAGGTCGCCGTGTACCGCTTCAGCCGGATGAAGGAACAGCGCGGGCGATCCGGTGGAGCTGAGCGTGGCGGCCAGCTTTTGCGCAATGATGCCGCTCTTGCCCATGCCGGTGACGACGACGCGGCCGTTGCCCTGTCCGCAGGCGAGAATCATATCGACGGCACGCGCAAAGGGCTCGGCCATGGGTCCGTCGAGCCGACGGGCAAGTGCCTCAAGCGCAGCGGCTTCGGTACGCACCAGGTCGGCGGGGCTGGGAGTCGCGGATACGGCAGGGCGATCTTGTGGATTGGAATCAGGCATCGGCTGAATGCTAACAGTTTAATAGCAGGGAACAGGGATCAGGGAACAGGGAACAGGGAACACAGGGCGGCAATGGTTCACGCACACGCAGATTCGCTCGTACAATAGGTACATAGAGGTCGATTCCCTTGAAACGCAACACAATTGTGCTTTGTGCAGTACTAGTTATTCTGGCTATTTTTGGATGGGCGGGTTGGGCTAACTGGCAGTACCGGCAGCAGGCCGCGGAAAAGCGGTTGGCCAACGTGGCCAAAGGCGAGCTGGTGGCCGATCCCACTGGCGGCGGCCTTAAATACCTGTCACCCTTTGTGGGCAAGCCGGCGCCCGATTTTACTCTGCAGGATCTGCAGGGGCAGAAAGTATCTCTCGACAGCTACAAGGGCAAAGCGGTGCTGGTGAACTTTTGGGCAACGTGGTGCGGCCCGTGCAAGGTTGAAACGCCGTGGCTGATTGAGTTGCGCAATAAATATGCGGCGCAGGGATTTGAGGTGCTTGGCGTCTCAACCGAGGGCGACGATCTGAAGCCGGACGACAAGGCCGGATGGGCAAAGCAAAAGGCTGCCATTGCGAAGTTTGTAAGCGAGGAGCATATGCCTTATCCAGTGCTGGTAAACGGCGACAGTCTGAGCCAGGCGTACGGCGGGCTGGACGCAATGCCGACTTCGTTCTTTATCGATCGCAAGGGGAACGTGATCGCAGCGCAGATGGGGCTCACGTCAGCAAGCGACATTGAGGCGAACATCCAGAAGGCGCTGGCGGAGTAAAGGCGGCTTCTAGCTGCTAGCTTCTAGCTATTTGCTGCGGTGTGGGATAGCAGAAGGTTGGAACTTATGGCGAAATCAAAGAGATTCATCGGGCTTGCAGGAATGGCATTTGGCGTTGTGGTTGCGGGTGCGCAGGCGCAGTTGATTCCGGATGGTGCGCAGAGCCGGCCGGCGCTGAAGAATGATGCTGTGCAATACCTGTTTCCTGAGCAGGTGTCGGTGGCGGCTGGAAAATCGAGCCCGGTTGCGCTGCACTTTCGCATTGCGCAGGGCATGCATATCAACTCACACACGCCCAGCGATGAGTATCTGATACCGACGGTGTTTTCGATTCCCGACGGCGAGGGCGTAAAGCTCGACGCAGCCAGTTATCCCAGCGGCGCTGCGATCACGCTGCCGTCCGATCCCAAGACGAAGCTCAGTGTGTATTCAGGCGAGTTCATCATTCAGGCCAAGATTGTGTCGCCGACGGGGAACCACCTGATGCAGGGCAAGCTGCGCTACCAGGCCTGCAACGACACGCAGTGCCTGCCGCCCAAGACCATCACCGTGCCGATTGATGTGATTGGCAAGTAAGACTGGGGCAGGGATCGACTGAGCGCAGCGACTAAAACCAGCGCTTGATTTTGAAATAAATCAGCACAGCGATTGTTGATATACCCATCAGCGCCAGCACAAGTGCGGTGCCAAGATAACTGCCTTCCCATGGCAGCTTGAGATTCATGCCGAAGAATCCCGTGATGATGATGAGTGGGAGCGCGACGGTGCCCCAGATGGTGAGGATCTTCATCACTTCGTTGGTGCGATTGGCGACGGCCGAGAGATAGATATCGAGTGCGCCTGAGAGCAGATCGCGGTAGGTTTCAATCAGCTCGACGGTGCGGATGATGTGGTCGTAAACGTCGCGAAAATATACGTCGAGGTCGTCGCCCAGCAGGCCTTTTTCGCGGCGCATCAGGTCGTTGACAACTTCGCGCATGCCGCCGGCCACACGGCGAAAGTCCACCAGTTTTCGCTTGAGCGCGAAGATCCGCGCCAGCATTTCCGGATCGGGCCGCTCCAGCACCACGTCTTCGATGTCGGCGGTGTCGTCGGCGATTTTGTCGAGCACCGGCTGATAGGCATCAACAATCCTGTCGACGATCATGTAGAACAGGCGGTCGAGGCGGTCGGTGTGCTCCTGCTCGGCGCGCGCGCGCACCGCGTCGATCAGCGCGGAGTCGGCGCGATGGACAGAGATCAGGAAATCGGGACCGAAGAAGACATCGACGTCGTCGAATTCAAGATCTGCGGGGTCGTGCATGTGCTTGAGCACGGTGAAAATGTAGTGGTCGTGCTCTTCGGCTTTTGGCCGCTGCGGACGGTGTCGGCAATCCTCAATCTGCAGTTCGTGCAGCCCAAAGCGGCGCGCAAGCTCGTCGAGTTCCGGCGAAGCGGGGTCGGCAATGTCAAACCACTGCAGATTTGAGAGGACAGGATCCATGCTTGGCCATTCTAGAGCGTGAGAGCGGCGTTGTGTTGACCAGAGAACTCGTTAACTTGCTGCCTTTTTTTCGATCTTGGCCCAGCTGTCTTTCAGTGGTAGGGTGCGATTGAAAACAAGCTTGCCGGGTGCGGAATCCGGATCGAGGCAGAAGTAGCCCACGCGCTCGAACTGGTAGCGATCTTCGAGTTTTGCGCTTGCCAGAGACGGCTCCAGCTTTGCGCCGCTGATGATCTCAAGCGAGTTGGGGTTGAGATTATCGAGGTAGCTGCCGCCCTCCGGCACATCGCCGGGATTGGGATTGGTATAGAGCTTGTCATAGATACGCACTTCAGCCGAGAGCGCGTGCCGGGCAGACACCCAGTGCATGGTCGATTTCACCTTGCGGCCATCGGGCGAGTTGCCGCCGCGGCTGGCCGGATCGTAGGTGCACTGTACCTCTGCGATGTTGCCGTCAGCATCTTTCACAACGTTTTGCGCGGTCACAAAGTAGGCGTTGCGCAGGCGCACTTCCTTGCCCGGAGAGAGCCTGTAGTACTTGGGCGGAGGAACTTCGCGGAAGTCGTCCTGCTCAATGTAGAGCTCGCGCGAGAAGGGGACCTGGCGCGTGCCGGCCGCCGGGTCCTCAGGATTGTTGGCGACCTCGACGTATTCTTCCTGTCCCTCGGGGTAGTTGGTGATGATCAGCTTGAGCGGGTTGAGGACGGCCATGGCGCGCGAGGCGCGGTGGTTCAGGTCGTCGCGCTGAAAGTGCTCAAGCATTTCAACGTCGGTGCTGCCGTTGGTACGCGATACTCCAGCGGCGGTGACAAAGGTGCGGATAGCTTCAGGCGTAAAGCCGCGGCGGCGAATGCCGCTGAGGGTGGGCATGCGCGGATCGTCCCAGCCGCTGACGTGCTTCTCCTGCACCAACTGCAGCAGTTTGCGCTTGCTGAGCAGCGTGTAGGTAATGTTCAAGCGGTCGAACTCAATCTGCTGCGAGGGAAAAATGCCGAGCTGTTCAATGTACCAGCGATACAGCGGCTGATGATCCGCGAATTCGAGTGTGCACATGGAGTGGGTCACGCGCTCGATTGAGTCTGACTGGCCATGCGCGTAGTCGTACATGGGATAGATGCACCACTTGTCGCCGGTGCGGTGATGCGTTGCGTGCAGGATGCGGTACATCACCGGGTCGCGCATATTCAAGTTCGGCGATGCCATGTCGATCTTGGCGCGCAGCACGCGGCTGCCGTCGGGGAATTCGCCGTTCTTCATGCGGACGAACAGGTCGAGATTTTCTTCGACCGAACGATTGCGATAGGGGCTGTCTTTGCCGGGCTCGGTAAGCGTTCCGCGATGCTGGCGAATTTCATCGGCGGTCAGGTCGTCGACATATGCTTTGCCGGCTTTGATGAGCACGAGCGCCCACTCGTAAAGCTGGTCGAAATAGTCGGACGCGTAGCAAAGGCGCTCCCAATCAAAGCCAAGCCAGCGCACGTCGGCCATGATGGAGTCGACATACTCCTGCTCTTCCTTTTCAGGATTGGTATCGTCGAAGCGCAGATTGGTTTTTCCGCCGAACTCGTCGGCAAGGCCGAAGTCGAGACAGATAGCCTTGGCGTGGCCGATGTGGAGATAGCCGTTGGGCTCAGGTGGAAAGCGCGTCTGGATTTGCGCGTTGCCAAATTTTTGAGTGCGCACGTCTTCGGCAATGATGTCGTGTAAGAAATTAGAGTGCGTGTGCGAGTCGGCACTTTCAGGGTTCGGTGCGGTGGAGCCTGGATTTTCGTTCGTCATAACAGTTATTCCTTAACTGATCGTTTCTATGTTGGACACGGCCTGGCGAATGCGCTCGAGGCAAACATCGCGGCCAAGCACGGCCATGGTTTCAAACAGCGGCGGCGCATTTTTGCGGCCGCACACGGCTACGCGAATTGGCTGGAACATGGGGCCGGCTTTGACGCCAAGTTGTGCAGCGGCAGCGCGAAGAGCCTGGTCGAGCGGATCGTGCTCGAAGGTTACATTCGGCAGAACTTCAAGCGCGGTCTGCAACACACGTTTAGCAAGAGCGGCATCGCCCTTTTGCGGGATGAGTTCTGCGGGATCGTACGGCGGCAGCTGATCGATAAAGAAGAAGTCGGCTGCGGCGGGGGCCTCGCCCATCAGCTTGATGCGCTCGCGAATGAGCGGCGTTACCGCGGCGAGTTTTTCCGGCGTGGCTTTCATGCCGGCTTTCTCAAAGAAGGGTAGCAGTTGCTTGCTCAGTTCATCCACGGGCAACGCGCGAACGTGCTCGGAGTTGAGCCATACCGCCTTGGGATCAAATGGGTCTTGCTCAGTAAAGTTGATCACGGCGTTGGCGCGGTTTACACCTTCAAGCGTGAACAGTTCCTTGAGCTCGTCAAGCACCAGGTACTCGCGGTCGTTTTTGGGCGACCAACCGAGCAGGCAGAGGAAATTGATGAAAGCCTGCGGAAGAAATCCCGCGTCGCGATACGTTGTAACGCTGACGACCGATCCATGCTTGCGCTTTGAAAGCTTGGCTCCATCGGGCGCAACCAACAAAGGCAGATGCGCAAAGTGCGGCGGCGCGACACCCAGAGCCTCGAAGATGAGCAGGTGCTTGAACGTGTTGGTCAGGTGGTCCTGTCCGCGAATGATGTGGCTGATGCGGAGATCGGCATCGTCGACGCAAGAGGCCAGGTGATACGTAGGCATGCCGTCAGAGCGCAGCAGGGCGAAGTCTTCCACTTCGTCGGCCAGCTTTGATTGCTCACCATAAACGCCGTCAATAAATTGCAGGGTGCGGTCCTGGCCGCGGGGTACACGATAGCGCAAGGCGAAGGTTTCGCCGGCGGCGGCGCGGCGATCGCTTTCTTCGCGAGACAGCTCGCGCATGCCGGGATTGCATAACCAAGCCCCGGCAGCCGACTGATTATCTTCGCCAGTGTGGGCCGGGGTGAAGTCGCGGTAGGCAAGTCCGGCGGCGAAGATGGCCTGGGCCTTTTCGCGATGGAGGGCGAGGCGCTCGGATTGGCGGTATTCTTCGTCCCATGAGAGTCCCAGCCAGCGGAGGCCTTCGAAAATGGACTGTACGCTGACGTCGGTATTGCGCTCGACGTCAGTATCGTCAAGGCGCAGCACCATGGTTCCGTTGTTATGGCGAACGTAGAGCCAGTTGAAGATGAACGTGCGGGCGCTGCCGACGTGCAGATAGCCGGTGGGAGAGGGTGCGAATCGAACGCGCGGGGTGTTCGCTGGAGTTGAATCAGGCATCGTGACTTATTTGCTTTCTATTCACGATGCTATCGCATTCTATTGGTCGGTTGTCTCAGGCCTGCGGCGGGATCGCCGGCGGTACAGGCGGTTGCGGGAAAGGTGGCTGCCAGGCCATCTGCGGCACCGGCACAACCTTCCACTCCGCAAAGGCGAGCACATAGATCAGGATCAGATTGCCGAGCGGGATTGCATTGATCAAGCTGAGCCAAGGTGTGAATCCGGCCTTCTTGCAGATGAACCAGAAGGGAATGATGATGATCGTGACTCCCACCAGGTACGCGACAAGGAAAAATAGCGGGAGAAATGCCAACATTGCCATGGCATGACGTTGGATTTGAGCGGGGTCGGGGCTGCTTTGCAGCAAGAGCGCAAAACTAAGCATTGAGAACGCTCCAGAATGAGATTGGGAACTCGCAGCCAAGGTATAGCGAAAGCGGTGCTTTCGCAACGGAAAAATTGAACAAAATGCCCGCGCCAGGAGGTTGGAATTTAATTTGGAAAAGGCGTGGGGACGGCTCGAGCGGTGGCCGCTCTACTTAGCAAGATACAGCGCGAAGCTGGCGGCAATGATGGCCGCGCCAAGCATGGCAAGCCAAGGCTGCTGCTTGAGGGGAACCTGCTGGGTTTGGTTGCGCATGCGGGACGGGATGGGAACGGGCGAAGACGCGCCGGTGAACTTCCGCAGCGAATCCGTCAGACTTTGAAGAAGCACGGGAAGCAGTCCCAGCGCGATCAGGACGATTCCCATCCAAATGCCGTTTACGAATTGGGCCTGACCAATCATACAAAGATCATACGCCGCTTTCCCCGCAGCCGCATTTCAACCCTATTCAGCGGAACCTGTCGAGCCTGCCTAGGTAATGTCTTCGGTGTCGTAAACCGGAGCAATGGCACGCTTTTTGGGCACGCCGTGCACGGTGCTCAGCAGGTCTTCGACAACGTCTTCGAGCTGGCGCTGGCTTTCAACCACTTCACTCATGGTTTTCAATTCTTCAGGTTCGGGAACGCGCTCAACCAGCGCCACCGCATGGCACTGGGCCACGTGGTCCAGGTTGAGTCCTTCAGGCGTTTTAGCCTTGATGCTTACCTGGTCAATGCCGATGCAGAGCAGGTCCGCGACGCGGGCGCGCATGTCTCCGGCGATGGGCCCAATTCGCGGAGCCGCAAGGATCAGCGTGGCATCCACATTGACGATGCGAAAGCCTGCGTTCTGCAATTCTTCCATGGCCAGGTTAAGGAAGATGGCCGAGTCGGCATCTTTCCAGCGCGGATCGCCCGGAGGAAAGAAGCTGCCGATATCGCCCGCAGCCACCGCGCCAAGCAGCGCATCGGTTACTGCATGCAGCAGGACATCGCCATCGGAGTGGCCGGCCAGCCCTTCAGGGTGGTCAAGCTTGAGGCCGCCAATGCACAACGGTACGCCGGGCTTGAAAGCATGCGAGTCATAGCCGAATCCGATGCGAATATCCATGATCTAAGGAGTTGCTGTAACCTTTCCTGCAATTCTGACCCGGGTGCTCAAACCTAGTGTGACCGTCCAGGCTGGCGAAGGTAGAACTCGGCCAATTCCAGGTCGCCGGGCTGTGTAATCTTCAGATTAACCTGAGAACCGTGCACCACGCCTACGGGTTTTCCGGCGCGCTCAACAATTGAAGCTTCGTCCGTTCCTACAAAGCCGTCGGCCAGAGCTTCAGCAAACGCATCTCGCAGCAATCCGCAGCGAAATCCCTGCGGCGTCTGCGCCAGTACCACGTATTCGCGGGGAATGGTAGAGGTAATAAGCGCGCCGTGAGCGGTGCGTTCCACCTGCTTGATGGTGTCGACTGCAGGCAGGCCGACGATGGCGGCGCCCTGCTCAATTACGGCGTCTATCGTGCGATCGATGGTGGCTGCGTCAATCAGGGGACGAACGGCGTCGTGCACCAGGACGATGTCGTCAGGCTGGGCGGGCAGCGCGGTAAGCGCGTGGGCAACGGACTCCTGACGAGTGTCACCGCCTTCGACCACGCGAGCGCGATCGGCAAAGCCGTACTCGGCAATCTGTGCCTGAACGCGTTCCACTTCAGGCTTGCGCACGGCTACAAAGATGGCGGTTACGCGCGGCACGGCGGCAAACGCGCGCAGCGAATGGATGAGGATCGGCACCCCGTCTAAAGCAAGAAACTGTTTGGGCTGCGGACCCGCCATCCGGGTACCCAACCCGGCTGCGGGAAGAATTACGAAGACCTGCATACGGTGTGGAGTATACATCCGGAGACGCGGTAAGCGGCGGTAGCTTGCTAGAGATGTGCTGCAGTTCAAACCGGGTTCAAGCAAGCTTTTCGAGCAGCGGCCGCGCAGCCAACATATGATTCTGAGTGAAGATGTCGCGTAATAAAACACAGACACGTCCGGCGAGAATGTCGGCAAATGAAACGATCACGCCGGGGTCGCTCCCGCTGGACACGCAGATGCTGAAACCCGGCATGCGCATTGCCGTTGGCCTTTCCGGCGGTGCGGACTCGGTTGCGCTGCTGCGTGCGCTGGCGGCGCATAGAGCGGATCTCGGGTTGGTGGTCCATGCCGCGCATTTGCATCACGGCCTGCGCGGCGAAGAAGCTGACGGCGATCTGGCCTTTGCGCGGGATCTAGCCGCCACGCTTGGCTTGCCTTTTCACGAAGCCCGCGTGAAGGTGGCAAGAGAAGCCCAGGCCGATGCAGCCGGCGGCAAAGTGGCGGAGACCCTGGAAGAAGCTGCGCGGCGCGTGCGCTACGCGTGGTTCCGGCAACTGCTGGCGACGGGCGAGTTGGACGCAGTGGCTACGGCGCACTCGCTCGATGACCAGGCTGAAACGGTGTTGGCGAAGTTTCTTCGCGGTGCGTGGACTGAGGGCCTGGCTGGGATCGCTCCGAAGCTCGAATTCCCAGAAGGGACAATTCTGCGCCCGCTGCTGAACACGACGCGCGCCGAAATCGAAGCCTACCTCGCTGGCCTGGGCCAAACTTGGCGCGAGGACTCGTCGAACCGGCACCTGACGTTTACCCGCAATCGCATTCGCCACGAACTGCTGCCGCTGCTGACGGGTTGGAATCCGCGGCTGCGCGAGCACCTGGCCCAGATGGCCGTGCTGGCTGCCGACGAAGAGGCATGGTGGGGCGGGGAGCTGGCACGTGTGGCGCCGCAGATTCTGTTGACGGGGCGAGCGGTGCGGGGTGGCGGCAGAGCTGCCGGCGGCGATGCTGCCCTGGCGATCGACATCACGCGGCTTGCTACGCTTGCTCCCGCGCTGCAAAGAAGGCTGCTGCGGCACGCGGCAGGCAAACTGGGCAGCGCACCGGATTTCGAGGCCACTGAGGCGCTGCGGGAGTTGGCCCTGACCGGGCGGGCCGGGCAGAAACTGGAGCTGGCAAAGGGCCTTCGCGCCGAGCGGACGCCCCGCGAGCTGCGGCTTGAGGTGGGGCCGGTTTCCCGGATCGGGAGCGCAACTGAAGCAGCACCGCACGAGTACAAAAGTTGTATCCCTTGCAAAATCAACGCGCCGGAGTTTGGGGTTGAGATCGCGGTCGATATTGCTCCGGCCAGCGGGCATAACGCCCAGCAGGGAATTGCCGTCGGGGCCACGGTGACGCTGCGCAACTGGAAGCCCGGCGACCGGGTACGGCTGCGCTACTCCAGCGGCCCACGCAAAGTGAAAGAAGTGCTTGAAAGGCTTAAGGTTACGGGTTCCATCCGCAGCCTGTGGCCGGTACTCGAGCTCGACGGCCGCATCCTCTGGATGCAGGGTGTGGAACTTGAACCGGAGCCGGGCGTTGCCATCACCGCTCGCCGCCAAAGCAACTCGCCAACGCAGGTTTCCGATTAGCTTTTTTGACACAGTTAACAGGGCTGATGCCAGTAGCGACAGGGGTTACCGGGGTCTGCAATTCCAGGTGTCTTGGGAGTACAATCGGGGTTACTACTCGTCCCGGCGGCGCCGCAATGCGAAAGCCGCGCGGGTGACGTGTACTTTCTGACACTTTACGAATGGCAGAGACGTCTAAACGAGTGTAGTGGGAATTTGATGGAGGTCCGGCCGGCGTACCTTTCTCCGGTTGGAAAGAGGAGTTGGTGGTGAATTCAAGCGTTAAAACGATCATGTTCTGGGTCTTCATCCTGATCTGCCTGCTCATGCTGTGGGCGGTCGTTAATAAGAGCGCGACCATGGGAAAGGATACGGAGATTCCCTACTCCGATCTTTTTGACAAGGTGTCGAACCAGCAGGTGCAGGATGCGACTATCCAGGGCAACGAGCTGCGCGGCCACCTGAAGACTTCAAAAGATCAGTTTCACACCACCCTGCCCAGCAACTACGACGAGCTGGATAAGGCCATGCGGCTGAACCATGTGACGTTTGGCATCAAGGAGCCGCAGAACAACATCCTGCTTCCCCTCTTGTTCAACGTAGGCCCGTTTGTGCTGCTGGGCGCCATCTGGTTCTTCATGCTGCGGCAAATGCAGTCCGGCGGCAACAAGGCGTTGTCATTCGGCAAGAGTCGCGCGCGCCTGCTTTCGATGCAGCAGAAGAAAATCACCTTCAAGGATGTGGCTGGAGTAGATGAGGCCAAGGAAGAACTGAAGGAGATCATCGAGTACCTGCGCGAGCCGCAGAAGTTCCAAAAGCTGGGCGGAAGAATTCCCAAGGGCGTATTGCTTGTTGGACCTCCCGGAACCGGCAAGACTTTGCTTGCGCGTGCTGTAGCGGGCGAAGCCAATGTGCCGTTCTTCTCGATTTCAGGCTCTGACTTTGTTGAGATGTTTGTCGGCGTAGGCGCAAGCCGCGTTCGCGACCTGTTTGAGCAGGGCAAGAAGAATGCTCCCTGCATTATCTTCATCGACGAAATCGACGCAGTCGGCCGTCATCGCGGCGCAGGCCTCGGCGGCGGACACGATGAGCGTGAGCAGACGCTGAACCAGTTGCTTGTCGAGATGGACGGATTTGAATCGAACGACGGTGTCATTCTGGTGGCTGCAACCAACCGGCCTGACGTGCTCGATCCCGCACTGCTGCGACCAGGCCGCTTTGACCGCCGCGTAGTGGTGGGATTGCCCGACGTTCGCGGCCGCGAAGAGATTCTTCGTGTGCACGTCAAGAAAGTTCCTGTTTCAGACGACACTAATCTGAATGTGCTGGCACGCGGAACACCGGGCTTCAGCGGCGCCGACCTGGCCAACATGGTGAATGAAGCTGCGTTGAACGCCGCGCGCGTCAATCGCAAGCAAGTGACCATGTACGACTTTGAACTGGCCAAGGACAAGGTGCTGATGGGCGCCGAACGCAAGTCCATGCTGCTGACCGACGAGGAGAAGCGGGTAACCGCGTATCACGAAGCCGGGCACGCCATGGTTTCGTTCTTCCGCGACAACTCCGACCCGATCCACAAGGTCACGATTATTCCGCGCGGCATGGCTCTGGGCGTCACGGTATATCTGCCTGACGATCGCCACAACTACACGCGTGAATACCTCGAGACCCGCCTGGCAACGGCCTACGGAGGGCGCGTGGCAGAGGAGATTTTCCTGAGCCAGATGTCCACCGGCGCGGGCAGCGATATTGAAACGGCGACCGACCTTGCACGCCGCATGGTGTGCGAGTACGGCATGAGCCGCCTGGGACCTTTGACTTTCGGCAAGAAAGAAGAGCAGATCTTCCTGGGACGCGAGATTGCACAGCATCGCGACTTCAGCGAGGAGACGGCGCGCCAGATTGATCTGGAAGTTCGCCGCCTGATCGACGAAGCGTATCAGTCGGCGCATTCCATTCTGGAAGCGCACCCCGATGCGATGCACCGCATGGCGTTGGCCCTGCTTGAGCGCGAAACCATCGATGCTGAAGAAGTACGGCTGCTGATCGAAGGCAAGGAACTGCCTCCGATGCGCTCCATACTTGCGTCGCCGACCGATACCGGCAGCGGCACTCCGCAGCAGGTGCTCAAACCGGAACGCGGTGGCCCAGGCTATCCCGAGGGCTCGCCTTCACCGGCGTAAACAGCGACCAGCAGACAGTGAACAGTGAACAGCGGGCTGCTCTTCGGAGCAGCCCGTTGTGTTTGTTGGTTCGCTTATGGTCGCGGATGTGGATTAGAGTGGAGAGCGGACCTGATTGAACAGTTGATCCGTCTAATGTAGGGTCCCAGGGATTTTGTCTATGCAAGTGATCGAGCGATGAACCGAAACAGCCGCATTACGTACGTCATCCTCGCCATCGTTGTGGTTCTTGTTGCTGGCCTGCATCTTGGCACGTTTCTGCTGGCAACATTGTTTGGCTATCTGGCGCTGCAGACATTCTGCATTGGCGGTAGAAAATGGCTTAGCATCACGCTGTATCTGTTTGCCGTTATCGCTGTAGTTATTGGGCTCGTATACTTCTCCAACCTTGCTTACCGCACCTTTCCAAAGATTGCAGAAACCGCAATCCCTGCGATCGTTGGTTTCGCTGAGAAGAACGATATCGAATTGCCTTTCACTGACTATGCAAGCTTAAAGACTGCGGCTCTGGCCGAAGCCCAGGACGGATTCGCCGTGATAGGCAAATACGCAACAGCGGCGTCGTTCCAGTTTGTGATGGTACTGGCGGGACTGGTGGTGGCGCTCAGTATCTTTCTCGGTTCTGGCTGGACCACCGAACGCGATGCTTCAGAGGAACCAGAAAGTCTGTTCTACTCCGTGACGAGCGAATTGACCTCGCGATTCCGCTCGTTTTACGGCAGTTTCTCAAAGGTGATCGGTGCACAGATTCTGATTTCCGCCATCAACACCACGCTTACCGCCGGATTCCTGCTGTTGAATCATTACCCGAACTCGGGACTTCTCGCCACGTTCGTATTCCTTTGCGGACTGATTCCCATCGTGGGCAATATCGTCAGCAACAGTTTGATTGTGTGCGTCGGTTTCACTATTTCTGCGCGCACCGGGATCTATGCGCTGGTATTTCTGGTTGTGATCCACAAGCTCGAGTATTTCCTGAACAGCAAGATCATCGGCAGACGCATCAAGTGTCCGATGTGGCTAACGCTTGTTGGCTTGATTGTGGGTGAGAAGCTGATGGGCATCCCGGGCATGGTGCTGGCGCCGGTAGCGCTGCATTTCATCAGGGTAGAGGCGTCGGCTATTCGAACTTTGCCCTCCGATCATCCGGGCATTCCATCCAGAGCCGATCATTCCGAATAGCTCTGAGTGTTCCATTGGATTATTTGAAGCCTCCTATTGACAAACCAGCCCTTTATGCCTACATTGTAGTTTTAATGAAAAAGCCTGCTTCTCTCGGAGAATTCGAGCAGATAGTTCTTCTGGCCATATTGCGACTGCGAGATTGCGCGTACGGGGTAAGCATACGGGCCGAGATCGCGGAGCGCACTGACCGCGAAGTTGCGCCCGGCGCTCTTTATACAACCCTCGATCGTATGGAGGAGAAGTACTTGGTGCGCTCTTGGATGGGCGAGGCCACTTCAGAGCGGGGAGGCCGTCCCAAGCGCTATTACGCAGTGACGAAGGCAGGTAGAGCGGCGCTGGTCAATGCTCATAAGGCATATCAGAGTTTACTTGAGGGTCTGGATTTCATTGGGGGCGCACATGCGAGCAGCATCATTTGCTGAGAAGCTGCTGCGGGCCGTTTTAGGAAAGCAACGGGCTGCCGCTGCGATAGGTGATCTTGTCGAAATCGGCTGCTCTAAGGGAATTGCGTGGTTTTGGCTTTCGGTGTCTGGATGTCTGATCCGCACGCTGTGGCGGCCGTTTTTGGGCGTGGTTGTTGTCATGTACTCGACTAGTTGGGCGCTTCGTATATTCATAAGAGCTGGAGCAAGCATTTATACGAGTCACCTGCCAGGCAGCGCGTGGATGCCGTACATGACGGCCCTCTGCGGACTGGGAGCACTGATGTGCGGCGCCGGTTTCTACGCGGCCATCTGCTATGGCTTCTCCGATAGATTCACTCAATTTGCTGCAATATTCTCGGGCTTAAACGCTGCCGTCGTCTTTGCGTGGTGGGTTCCCGGCGTTCTACCGGTGGTTGCCGTATTGTTTCTGGTTTCCCTTGCGTTTTATTTCTCACGCCCTGACGGAAGATCCGCATTGCTGATCGCCGTCTCAGCTTCTACGGCGACAATGTTCACTTATTTCTCCCTTGCTCTCGCGTTAGGTTCCTATCAGAACCCTTTGATGCATGGTAAACCCATGGGAGACGCAGAGCTTCGCCAGCATCCAGTGCTTATGTGGTTGGGTTTCTTGATGTGGGTTGTTGCGGCCGTTGTAAATGCGGCCACATGTTCTTACATGCACAATCGCACCAAACAACGGTCAGCGAGAGTTCACATGTTGAGGTAAACCGATTGCGCTTGAGGCGCCTGCTTATTGAATCCGACTCGGCCAGACTAGTAAATGAAGCGCAGCAAAAAGGGCTGCCCCAAGGAGCAGCCCTTCTTGTATCTTGCCGGACTTGGCTTAGCGGAAAATTTTGTAGGCCAGGCCCACGCTGCCACCGTAAGGATGTAACTGCGCCGTTACGAACCATTGCTGGTACTCGAAATCAGCAGCGCGCAATACAAAGTGACGGCTCAGGTTGTAGTCCAAACCGCCGCCATAAGCGAGTACGGTGGTGTGGCCGTTGAGGAAGCTGCCGCCTCCCATGCCGACGAGCACTTTACCGTAGGGGCTAAATCGGCCGAACTCATGAATACTCAACTTGGGCCCAATCAGGTAAGTATTCTGAGTGATGCCGATGTACTGGTTGAAGTGCAGCCAGTTGCCTTCAGCCTCAACGCCGATGATGCGGTTGATTTTGTAATCGACATACGCTCCGATGCCGACGAGAGGATCACTGGACTGCGCGATGCCATTGCCGGCGTAATCAGGTTGGAATGCCGATCCGAATCCGCCTGCGGACAATTTGGGTTGATGTTCATAAGCGGACGGCATGACCTGCGCGCAGACGGGGAGTGTTACGGCAGCAAACATCATGCACAAAAAGGAAAGGGTAAATCTTTTCATGGGCATATACGCTCCATTTCTGGGGAATGCCAGCTCCGTCTGGAAGTCAGGCCAAGGCAAGAAAGCAGCCTCTGGCACGGCGCGGAGCTTGATTTCGCCGGCCAGAGACTCGAAAGGGTCGTTGCTGTTTACTGCGGTGTTGGTGTCGAAGCCGTTGCAGGCGCGGATTGCTGTGCCGCAGTGGCATCCGCGGGCGGCTGTGATGCTGGTTGCAGAGCCGCGGGCGGATCTCCTGCTGATTGCTGCTGCTGTGCGGCAGGCTGCTGCGTGGCCGACTGCTGTGGCGCCGGATCAGCAGCTGCCGAATTGCCGGCTGGTGACGCGGCCGGAGGTGCTGGCGGTGCGGCATGGGCCGTCTCGTAACGTTGCAGCTTGTAGAAGATGGGCGTTACTTCAAACGGCATCTTGTCGCGCGAGTTCATGGGCGCATAGCGCTTGGCATCGAGCATGTGCACGCTGTCGTCCCACGGATCAACCTTGAGCCAGCTTCCCAGCGGCAAGGCTGCGGTCTGGTTCAGATCGTCAAAGTCGATCTTGGGGGCCATGTGCTCCAGTTCAGACATCCACGCCGTGCCATCCGGCTTCAGCAGTGAGTCGCCAAGCTTTGGCGTGTTCAGTGCCTTCAGCTCCTGGCTGCGCTGTACAAGCTGTTCCCAGTACAGGCCCGCGTTCGGCATCTTGTCCTTGTACATGGAGGCCTGCAGATACTCCATCGCCTTTTTTGAAGCGCTGGCGTTGTCGGTGTCGTTATGGTACATGTTGATGCGCTGGAAGGAAGACTCGTCAGGGAACAGCAGGCGATCGTTGAACGCGTAGCGCGTGTCGATATGGTGTCCCATGGCGACGTGCGCCAGTTCCAATGAAATTACCGAAGCAATCGCTTCTTCGCTCGGCAGGCTGTCGAGCAGTCCGCGGCTGAGCAGAATTGTGTTGCCCACAGTCGTAGCTTCAATGGTGTCCGTGAGCAGTACGCGGGTGTGAACCTGGTCAGTGAATGCAAGGTTATTCGGCACAATCAGGTTGACGACGATCTGGTCCAGAACCTTGTTCTCGTATCCGCCCTGATCTATCGGAGCAACCAGGCCGGCTTCAACCAGGCGATCGATCACGTTGTTTTCAGCCTGCGTAACCCACATGCGCGAGGCCTGCAGCGGCCCTACGTCAGTGGAGTCGTTGCTGCGATCAACAGCGTCGTCCACCTTCACGCTGACATTCTCGCTGTCGCGCGTAGGTAGCTTGAGTGAGTAGCCCCAGAAGTGCGTCTGCGCCTTCAGGCCGGTGGAATTTTTGCTGCCTTCCATGCGCTGCGTTTCTTCAACATAAACGGCTACCGGCAGCCAGATGTTGGGCTGCACATTCATGCGCCAGCTATCGAAGTGGAAGTAATACTTGGACGTGTCTTCATGCGGAGAGCCGGTGTAGGTGCCGTTGAAGCGGACAACGTTGCCGCCCTGATCTTCAATCCAGATACGGCCGTAGAAGCGGCCTTCGCCGGCGACCCTTGGATGAGCGTCGAAGACCCAGGTCCTGACGTTGCCGAGGAACTCGCGACGGACAAAGCTGAACTCGTAATGCTGCTGGTCAAAGCCCTTCGGATCAATGAACATCATTTCCATGAAGCCAGTGTCTGAATAGGTGAACTTCTCCAGGCCGAGCAGCTTGGTAAGACCCATCACCGCGCCGAGCGATCCCTTGAGTCCCAGAAAGCCTTTTTTGGAGGTTGACTCCGCGCGCGGCGCATAGGTTTTGTCGAAGAACGAGGAGCCGAAGTCGACGCGACTCAGAATGTACTGATCGTCCACCGGGACTTCATATAACTTCGCATCGGGGCGCGTGTCCTGGATGTAAGTTTCTACCAGCGGCGTACGCAGCTTGATGTCAGTGATCAGCAGCTTTTCGCGTTGGACAGCCTTCTCAACGAGCGCGGACTGTTCTGCGGTCAATTGCCGAGTCTGCTCGTATTTGGGTGTCTTTTTCGCGTACGCGCAGGACACTCCGATGGTAATTATCAGGAAGGTTAGGGATATCTTCCGAAAGTTCATAGTCAAGCTCCTAAGTACTTCGTCTTTAATTCTTGCTTATGCCTGCTGCGTCCAGCTACTGGCTGCACAGCAATGTTGTTTTTCACGATTGCTTCAATCATTGCTACGCAAGCTGGAAGTTAATCGTGATGGTTGTTGTCAAATCGACCGGGTGACCATCGCGGGTGGCCGGACGGAATCGAATTTGTTGCGCAACCCGGCGCGCTTCTTCGTCCAAACCATGCCCTAGTCCTTTTACTACACCCTGTACAACGACTTGACCATTAGCCAAAAAGGTTACGCGCAATACAACTTCTCCCTCAACTTTCAGCTGCCGGGCCTCAGAGGTGTATTGCACGGGTGGTTTCGAGATAACTTCGAGATTAGAGTTTGTAGGTGCGGCAGATACTTTCTGGACCGCAGGCGCTGCTGCAGTTACTGCCGGTATCCCGGCAGAAGCTACCTTGCCATAGGTTCCCGCTGAGGGACCGGTGGCTCCCGGAATTCCGGCAGAAGCTACTTTGCCGGCCATGCCCGCATTGGAGCCGGACTTAAGTCCATCGCCAATGCCCGTGGATCCAACTACTCCGTGTGGGGCGACTGCTGGGCCCTGCATTCCGCCATAAGGATTGCCGATGGCTGCGATGGTTGCCGGCCGCGTGGCATTTGGATTGGGCGTAACGCCGAAAGTCTCTCCGAGGTGCACAGGAGCGGTCGACGGCTTGACCTGCGTGCTCTGCGCCGGCATAGCCGCTGTGAGGGCCGCCTTTGGCTGCGGAGCCAGAACAATCGCCGGCTTGGCTGCCTTCATCACCGGCATTGCCAGCTTGGCTTCAACCTGAATCGGCTTCGGCTCAGGAGGCTTGGGCTTTGGTATTTCAATCTTCGGAGCTTCCAACTTTACCTTGGGAGGCTCAGGGGGTGGAAGCTTTGGCGGTGGTGGCTGCTTTACCTTGATCTCCGCCGGTGGCGGCGTCGGTACAATCAGCTCCGTCATTTCGTAGTGATGCTGCTCCAGAACATGCTTGGCCGTTGCACCTACGTACAGCACCACGGCCAGAATTATGCCGTTGATTAATGTGCTGGTCAGAAACGAAGCTGTGCTGCGCTCCGCCTCGGGTAGCGGACCAAAGTTGGTTCTGCCTGGGGTGTAATTCAATTCCATAATCTAGGTCCTCCCATGCGGTCGTCGAGAGGGCTCAACATCCTGGCCGTGACAAGATCACAGGGACTCGTGCATTCGCACTGAGCGGTAACACCGCGTTGATCGATCAAGCTCGTGATATCGATGCAAATCAAATTAAATACTCCCCACCAAATGCCAAATTTTCTGCTGTTGAGAAGACGGTCGCGCCCGCGCCATGCGATTGGCTGCACGCGGATTCCAGGCGTGTTGCTGCCCGAAACGAACGCCCCAACGATGTATCCAAGGCATAGTCCCGAAAGGCGCTTAACTTACCGATAATGGCGAAGGGCGCAGGGATGGAGGTAAAGCATGTGCATAACAACAGTTCTGGGCCATTTGCGCGGTTCGGACCGGTCATGGCATGGAGCTTGTGCATACTTTCTCTCCAAGTTCCCACCAAGGCTTCCGAATAAAAACACGCATCCACTTGCCTGCCGCTGCGCGTCTTAAAATGTGTGCCGGAAATTTAACACCCCGGCAAAGTTCCAGGAACTGCACAAACTTTTTTTTAGGACAGATAGACCGTCCAGCTCAGGGAATTAACCTGCCAAGAGCTACCCGACATCCCGTCATGCCCTATTGTAATAGACTCAAGGTAACCGAAATTGCTCTGGAAAGGACAGTCTTTTTTGTGAAGATATTGGTTACCGGCGGGGCAGGTTATATCGGTGGCACTGTTGCGGGACTGATGGCCCAAAAGGGCCACAACGTAGTTGTTTATGACAATCTTAGCCACGGCCGTCTCGATCTTCTTCCTCCCGGAGTTGACTTTGTCCAAGGTGAAGTTGAAGATCGGTCTGCAATTGAAAACCTTTTCATTGAGGCGAGGAAAACCGGTTACCAATTCGACGGAGTGCTCCATTTTGCGGCATTGATCGAAGCCGGCGAATCAATGAAAGCCCCTGAGACGTTCTTCCGCAACAACACCGCGGCAACGCTTTCCCTGCTTGAAGCGATGTTGGCCGAAGGGCCGAAGCGGCTGGTTTTTTCTTCAACCGCAGCCGTATATGGAGAGCCGGAAGTTGTGCCTATTCAGGAAGATGCCAAGCTGATGCCGACTAACGCCTATGGCGAGTCGAAGCTGCTGGTGGAGCAAATGCTCGGCTGGCTCAACCGCATCCATGACTTTCGCTATGCGTCGCTGCGTTACTTCAATGTAGCCGGTGCACCGGAAGGCGCCGATGGCAAGATCACGCGGGGCGAAGCGCATCAGCCGGAGTCGCATTTGATCCCGCTGGTGCTCGATGTGGCGCTCGGCAGACGCGAATCCATCAAGGTATTCGGTGACGATTATCCAACCTCTGACGGCACGTGCATTCGCGATTACATTCACGTTTCCGACCTGGCCGAAGCGCACCTTCTGGCTCTGAATGCGCTTGAGAAGGACCCCGTAACTAAAGATGGTCGCTCGCACTTTCGTCCGCTCATCTACAACCTTGGTAACGGCAGTGGATTCAGCGTTCGCGAGGTAATCGAGTCGGCGCGGCGAGTAACCGGCCATCCGATACCTGTGGAAATCTGCCCGCGCCGCCCCGGCGACCCAGCAGTTCTGGTAGCGAGCTCAGAGAAGGCAATGCGCGAACTCGGATGGAAGCCACGCTACACGTCGCTCGATGAGATTGTGCGGACGGCGTGGGGCTGGCACCAGAAGCGCTACGTAAACTAGTTCGCCTTTTGCCATTTCATCCCAGACTCGATCGACTGCTGATAGAAAAGCCCGGGTCTGTGATCCCTCATCCGAACAATGGTAGAGATCACGGTCCGGGCTGTTGCTATCCCACCCAACGATTACTTTGCTGGACTTGTTATTTGCACGACGTTGTATAACACCGTGTGCTCAATTGTGCACAGCTTTCCAAATTGCTCCATCGTGTTGTTGATGTCCATGTCTGGATGCACCTTCTTCCAGGCACTCTGAATGCTGCTGTACTCTTTTGTGAACGCCTCCCAGTTCGGGTAGATATCGACCGAGCTCACCGCGTTACTGTCCTTGCTGCCGCGTGGAAATACCTGCTCATTGACTGCCCAGCCATCAAGGTTCCCAGACTTCACCATTTCTTCTGCGACCGGCTGCCATGTTTTCTTCTGGGCCGCAACGCACGAGCTAACATTCGGCGCACTCATTGAATTGAAGACCAGGTAGTCCCCCTTCTTGGCGCCTCCTACCAGGGACTGATATTGCGTGATGTTTTCGTTCACCAACTTGCCGATTTCGGCTTGCGTGGTGTGGATCGCCTCTGCCGTCATCGGGATGTCGGCGTTGTGCAGAGCCTTCGACAACTCCTCCGAACTCATTCCGGCGTCCGGCAGGCCCTTATAGAAGGTGACAAAAACGTAGTCGCACTCTGCCTCTGTGCCCCTCGGCATTCGGGTTCGAAGCACAAGCGATTGTGCGTAGGTGCCGGAATCGACCATTGACTGGTTCAACTTCTGGACCGGACCAGCGACATAATTTTCAAAAGCGGTCTCTTGTCCGGGGTTGACCTTCACACACTGAATGTGGTGGTAGCCGATTGGTGCTTGTTGAGCAACGAGTGGCATCGAGAGCGCCGCGGCAATCGCGATACAGAACGGAATGCGGGGTATCGACATATTTCAAACCTCCGTGTGATTTTTGGTTGGAATTGCATACATTAGGGAAGGTACGCGGGGAATGCTCATGAACCATACACCCGGTTGGGTGCAATGGGATATAGAAAAGTCAGCGCATCCCGGCGGCTGCCGCATTTGCCGTGAATCCTTGATGATCTCCCGCTCCTCTAATAGAGTGAAGTTTGCGGCACGGGCGTCAGGCTCGTGATCGGCAGAGGTCTTCCCCAGATGGTGACAGGCAGCAAAAAGGGTTTCTGGCGGGCTTTCCTCGATTTCTTCGTTCTGTTCAGCGGGATTTCGACGGCCTCGAACCTTGCGCGCACGCAAGGCAAGCCGCTGCTGACGCGCGGCCTGTTTCTGTTCCGCTCGGGCAAAGGCAGATAGACCTGGAGTCTCCGATCTTCGGTTGGCGACCGCTCACTTGGTAGAATCAAAGCAATGGCAATCACTCGCCAAGAAGCACTCGACTACTTCAACTCGCCCGACTTGATTGGCCTCGGGTTTGAAGCTGATGCTGTGCGCCGTCGTTTGCACCCTGAAGGCGTAGTCACCTACATCATCGATCGCAATATCAACTACACAAACTACTGCACCGAGTACTGCACATTCTGCGCCTTCTACCGGCCGCTGCCGAAGAACGGCAAGAGCGATCCCAAGTCCGACGATGGCTACATTCTCGACTTCGAAAAGATCTACGAGAAAATTGCCGAGACGTTGGAGATGGGCGGCACCGGCGTGCTGATGCAAGGCGGTATTCATCCCGATCTCAAGATCGACTGGTTCGAGCGGCTGTTCACGGGAATCAAGCAGCGCTTTCCGCAGATTTGGCTGCATTGCCTTTCCGCTTCAGAAGTTCTGGCGATTGCTGAATACTCCAACCTGAGTTTGCGCGACACCATTGCGCGCCTTCGCGACGCGGGGCTCGATTCCATTCCCGGCGGCGGCGCTGAAATTCTTGACGATGAAGTGCGGCACCGCATTGCCCGCCTGAAGTGCAACACCGAAGATTGGGTCAGCGTTCACCGCACCGCGCATCAGCTCGGTATGAGGACGACCGCTACGATGATGTTTGGCGTGGGCGAGACGTTCGAACATCGCATCAATCATTTCGAAGTGGTTCGCCGACTGCAGGAAGAGACCGGCGGATTCACCGCGTTTATCCCGTGGAGTTTTCAGCCGAAGAACACAGCGCTCGGCGGCCGCGGCTGGGAAGAAGCCACCAGCGTGGAATATCTGAAGGTGCTGGCGATTGCGCGGCTGTATCTGGACAACATTGAGAACGTGCAGGCAAGTTGGGTGACGCAGGGTTTGAAGGTGCTGGAACTCGGCCTCCACTTTGGCGGCAACGACGTTGGCTCCGTGATGCTTGAAGAAAATGTAGTGAAAGCCGCGGGCACTTCAAACTGCACAACGGAAGAAGAGCTGCGGCGCATTATCCGCGACGCGGGATTTAAGCCGGTGCAGCGCGACACCCTTTACCGCACCATGTTCTTGAACTAGGTCTGCATCTTCGGCATTCCTCGTAAAAACCCGCACGCGCATCCCAAATGTCACACCATCTCGCGCCCGGACTTGATAGCGTTGTAGTGGATTGATTTCAGGGTCGCGGAGGCAGCGGTGGCAAGCGAGAAGCAGGGCAGCGGAGCAGGGAAGATTGCCGTAGTAACAGGAGCAGGCAGCGGCATTGGGCGCGCAGTGGCGGTTACGCTGCACAGCGCGGGCTACACGGTTGTGCTGGCGGGCCGCAGGCTCGATGCGCTGAAAGAGACTGCCGCGCAGGCCGGTGACACAGACCGCCGAGCGCACTGCGTCGCAACTGATGTGAGCAATCCCGCGCAGGTGAAGGCGCTGTTTGATTTTGTGCGCGAGCGTTTGGGCAGACTTGATGTGCTGTTTAACAACGCCGGCACCAATGTGGCGGGAGTCAACTTTGAAGACCTGACCTACGAGCAATGGTCATCGGTAGTCGGCGCAAACCTGACCGGCTCTTTTCTCTGCGCGCAGCAGGCATTCCAAATCATGAAGGCCCAGCAGCCGCAGGGCGGCAGGATCATCAACAACGGATCGATATCAGCCTATGTGCCGCGTCCGCATTCCGCTCCGTATACCTCGACAAAGCACGCCATCACCGGATTGACGAAAAGCATTTCGCTCGACGGCCGCGCCTACGACATTGCCTGCGGCCAGATCGACATTGGCAACGCCGCAACCGATATGAGCGCGCGCCTGGGTGTGGGCGCATTGCAGCCCAACGGCGATGTTGTGGCCGAGCCAAGAATGGACGTGCAGCACGTAGCCGACGCGGTGTTATACATGGCCAATCTGCCGCTCGATGCGAACGTGCAGTTCATGACGGTGATGGCAACCAAGATGCCGTACGTGGGGCGCGGCTAGAGGCATTACAACGACCGGCCGATAGCCGAACGGTTGTTTATTGGCCGCAATCCTGGATCGTCCGACGAGCAAACAAAATTGAGTGCGGGCCTTAGAAAGGAGCCGCTGAGGCTGAGGGATACCTGCGCCTCCGCTTCTGGCGTCCTATCGAGAATGATGTTCGGCGAATGTCGCCATTGTGAGCTATAGGGAGCAGACCTCTGCCGCGGGTTGCCGTACGGTGAGCCTTAGGATTGAGAGGAATCACATGAGAGAAGAAATTGTTGAGACGACTCCCAGGACATTTTCAGGTGCACTGTTGGCGGCGATCGCAGTGTCCATGCTTTTGGGGATCGGCGGGGTTCTCTGGTGTTACACCCTGAGCAACAGACTTGCCGCACAGCAGCAGGCCATGACCAATTCCACAGCGCAAAACGCCAAGCTGGCGACAGAACTGCAGGATACCGAAGGGCGATTGAATGTGGCCACGGACGAGCTGAAGACTTCGCTCGGCCTGACGCAGCAGCAACTGGATACGCGCTCGAAGGAGCTGCAGGTCCGCGAATCTCGCGGGGAGAAGACGACTGCACGTTTGGCAAACGCACAAAAGCAGACCGAGGGACAGGTAGCCGCGGTTTCCAGCGCCGTAACCGACGTAAAGACTGATGTAGGCGGAGTAAAAACCGACGTTGCCAAGACGAAGAGCGACCTTGCAGAAACCAACACTCAGTTGACGTCGATGAAGGGGGATCTGAACGGCCACAGCACTTTGATTGCGCGTAATGGCGAAGAGCTTGAGATTCTGAAGCACAAGGGCGACCGGAACTACTACCCGTTCACATTGGTCAAAGGGCAGAAGAAACAGGTGGGGACGGTCAGCCTTGAATTGAAGCGAGCTGACTCGAAGAGAAGCAGGTTCACCCTGGCTGTCTTTTCCGATGACAAACAATACGAGAAGAAGGACAAGAGCCTTAACGAGCCGCTCCAGTTCATGAGCGGCAAAGATCCCATGTTGTTTGAGATCGTAGTTAACAACGTGAGCGCCAGGAATACGGTGACTGGGTATCTGTCTTCTCCGAAAGGCGCGCCGGGACCGGTCGTTGTTGCCGAGCGATAGAGCGCTTTTGGGGATGTGTCACATCTTAACTTTCAATCGCCAAAGTGGATTCCCTGTCTTGCTTTTGAGAACTGGGAATCCACCTAGGTTGTAATACCTATCCATGAAAACCTTACTGAAGCAGCTACGGCAAGGGCTCTTGTCTATACAACTCAGTAGTGTGGCGCACCGTAATGGCAACGGCCATCACAAACATACCGGCTGCTGCTATGACTCCACCGATATCGAACAGCAGAAGCCGATGCCCGAACAGCGTCGAATGCGGACTGCGCAGCAATGCCAGGTTGCCGATGATGAGCAGGATGCGAATCTCCGTGGGGCCAAAGAGGCCCTGCGACATTTGAAAGCACGAGAGCGTGTAGGTTGCCAGGTAGCTCTCGCTTGAGAGCAGCAGGAACGCGACGAGCATGGCGATCGCGGTTTGCCAATGGAGAAAGCCTGAGCATGCAAGCCCGGTCATGAGCGCGACCGATCCAAAGACATCGACGATGTGATCGACGTAGAAGCCGTAGCGCGGGCGCTGCTGCCGGCGAACGCGGGCTAGCGTGCCGTCGAGCGAGTCTCCAAGCCAGTTGAGCGCAATGCACACAATGACCAGCAGGAGCGCGTAGCGGTTATAGCGCGCGAGCGCGTAGAAGAGCCCTGCCGCAATCTGCGCCGATAGACCAAGCAGCGTGAGCTGGTCCGATGTTAGCCAAGCCGGCGCGTGCCCGGCCATCCAAACCAGGGCGCGCTTCTCCGTTGCGGCCGTCAAGGAGTGATTGATCCGTTGCGCGGATTGAAAATCATGATTGGCATTTGCCGCTGTCGCATTCATGGTATTTGCCTTTCGTTATTTCTTAAGCGCATTACAGGTAGCGCGCAGGGTGAATTCGAGCGATTCGCGGGGAACGCTCTCAACGAACGGCCCGATAGCCCAGCCCAGTCCGGTGGGAATTGCACGCGTGAGCGAGACAGACTCGATCTGCACGTAGAGTCCGCCGTCGCCTTCTTCGTAGCTCCAGTAGGTGTTGAGCCGCCAGAGAAATCCGTGATCTTCGCCCGGGCCAAGCGCGTGTTCTTTCGGCGTGCCTGCGGACTCGATCTCCGAGATTGTGGTGCTGCGTGACAGGCTGTAACCGCGCCGAGTGTCAGGCCCGGAAGCTTCGGGATGCGCAAACGCGACGTCGTAAGCAGTGTCCATAACAACGGTGATGACGTGATGTTGTTTGACTCGCATCACCACCTGGTAATGATCACCCTGTTGCGAGAGGATTTTGGCCTGGACAACCTGCGGCGCATAGTACTGCGGATAGGCGTTGAAATTGCGCATCAGGTGTTCGAAATCCGCAGCCTTGGCGCCGGGCGCAAACGCGGTGCCACGCCAGTGGTGCAGCATGGCTCCGGGAAAACCCTGCGGCGATGCCGGAGCCAGCTTTTCGATCATTAGCTCGCCGTTGCGAAGGCGGCCTTGGTCCTCGGAGGCGAGGAAGCCGCCGGCCGACCGATGCTGCTGAGCCAGTCGTGACTCAACCGTGTTGACGTAGGCGTTGAAGCTTGCTGCTGCGGCCGGTCTGGGCGCCGCGACGGCCCGGCAGGGAACTGAAACCGCAACCGCGGCGATGACCGCGAAATATATAAGAGAGCGTCGAAGAGCAGAGCTGAGCGTGTCTGCGGATTTGTTAACCGGCAGGCTCCCGTCGCAATGCGTCATGAAATGGACGTTACTCCACCGGGAGTTGGAGAGCAATGCACGCCTGCTTAATCGTGCAGGAATGTTTCTCACGCCGCAAATGCCCAGACATGTGTGACTTGCCAGAAGTTGTACATTGGCCGGGAACATTCCTGGAGGAATCGCATCAAGTACACTTGACCCAAAGATATGACTGGGCCACGTCAGTACGAACGCTACCGCTTCGGAGCCTTTGAGGCGGATGCCGGAACAGGCGAGCTGCGCCGGCATGGAATGCTGATCCGGCTAAACGGACAGCCATTTCAACTGCTCCTGCTGCTGCTTGAGCGCCAGGGCGAACTACTGACCCGCGAGGAGATCGAGCACGAATTGTGGTCAGACGGAACGGTTGTCGATTACGAACACGGCGTCAATTCAGCAGTGAACCGGATTCGTGACGCGCTGGGTGACTCGGCTGCCGACTCAAGATACGTGCAGACGCTTGCTCGCCGCGGCTACCGTTTCATCGCTCCCGTTGAGCGGTTCGACTCTGCCGCAGCGTCCGCATCCTCCTCGGCGCCGGCCAGCAGCGGAGAGTTAGGGCGCATAGAGCAGGCGCTCGATTCCTTCGACAAGAAGACCGGCGCCTTGTCACGGCTGCTGGCCACGCCGGAAGATCTGCCGAACGCTCCGCATCGCATTGTGCAAGCGCTCTTCATCCTGCTGCAAGCGATGTACGTGGGGTTTTACATCGGAGCGCTGGCGAACCTCCACGAGATCGAGACGCTCATATCGCCATTGGACCATGCGACGCAGGTTTACATTCTGCTGGTGTTCACCGCTGCGATTATGATTCCGGTGCGCGCGTTCCTGATTTGCGCTGTGCTCTTTCATGCGCCGGGCCTGCGAGGGAAATATTTGAAGCTGTGGCCTTTCCTGCTGTTGTTGGATGTGCTTTGGTCGCTGTCGCCGTTTCTGCTTCTGAACCACATGAATTTCGGCCTCGCGTTGGCTTGTACAACTTTGCTGGTGTATTCGCCATTTGCTCAGCGCTCCCTGATCTTGATGGGTGCCGCAGGCGACCGCCTTGAATTCCAGGCTCAAGACGATAGCCAAAAGAATCGCTGATATTTTTCCGCAGCAATTTTTACAAAACCGCACCCGCTGGCTCGGCCAGATCATCTATGTTTTAGCTATGACAATGGTTGAAACAAGTTCCCTTCGCATTCTCGGCAACTCCGACCTTCAACTGACTCCGATTGGTTTCGGCGCCTGGGCAATTGGCGGCGGCGACTGGAAATTCGCCTGGGGACCGCAGGACGATAACCAGTCGATCGAGGCAATTCATCGCGCGCTCGATCTTGGCATCAACTGGATTGATACGGCCGCGGTGTATGGGCTGGGCCACTCGGAAGAAGTGGTGGCGCGCGCACTCAAGTCGACATCGCACAAGCCGTATGTATTTACCAAGTGCGCGCTGCGCTGGAACGAAGATCGAAACATTTACAACTCCATCAAGGCCGATTCAGTACGGCTGGAGCTTGAGGCTTCGCTGCGCAGGCTGAATGTGGAGACAATTGACCTGTACCAGATTCATTGGCCGAATCCCGACGCGGAAATTGAAGAAGGATGGGGGGAATTGGCCAAGCTGCAGCAGCAGGGCAAGATTCGCTGGATCGGCGTTTCAAATTTTAATGTGGAGCAGATGAAGCGCGCGCAGAAGATTGCACCGATCACCAGTCTGCAGCCGCCTTACTCAATGCTGCGTCGTGCAATTGAGGCCGAGATACTGCCTTTCGTCCAACAGCAGGGAATCGGGGTTATCAACTACTCGCCGATGTTATCCGGCCTGCTGACGGGGAAGATGACAGCTGAGCGCGTGGCAGCCATGCCTGCAGACGACTGGCGTCGCAATGCGGTTGAATTCAACGAGCCCAGGCTGAGCCCCAATCTGCAACTGGTGGAATTGCTGCGCGAGATCGGGGGCGGACACGGCGTTACCCCCGGCGTTGTTGCGGTGGCATGGACGCTGCATCACCCGGCGATTACCGCGGCAATTGTTGGAGGCCGCAGCGGCAAGCAGGTTGAGGAGATTTCTCCTGCATTGAGTTTCAGACTCAGCCAGGAAGAATATGCGCGCATCAATGCGTTTCTGGCGGAAAACGCGGCGTGACGCTGGGTTGAGCGCAAACAGAAACCCCGGCAATTTGCCGGGGTTTTTGTTTGATTCCAGAGTGCGATTGCGCTTTACATTGCTGCTACGAAATCCGGTACCAGGACTGCGGCATGTTCCTGAAGCAGTTGCGTCATCCGAGCGGCCATTCCCGTATAGATTGAAGCGGCGCGATAGGCATTAACGCGTACACCCTCGCTGGCCTGGGTGAAAGCATATTGAACAAGGGCAGTAAGAACGCAGACTCGAATCTGCATTGCATCGCTGTGCAGGGTCTCAACAAGAAGTCGATCGACGCCTTCGCAATGCTTGGCGGCATAGTCTGCCATTTCGAGCATGACCCGGGCATTTTGATAAATGACCCACAAACCTTTTGGGCCTTCCATGCGGCGCCAGGCGTCCTCAGGTGTGGCGCTCAGGCCCTCTTTCCAGAGGAACTGGTCACTGAGTTCGCGAGCGCTCCAGTCGAGGCGTAATTTGGCCAGGAGGGAATCCCAAGTCTCGGCGTTGCGGCGTCTGACGCTCATCCTCCAACGGACGAGATAGAGCGTAATGGCCACAAGTGCTGCGATTTGAACCAAGGGCAAAATCATTCGTGCTCCTCAGACCGGGTTTGTGCAGGCGCAACCGGCTGCAACTCACCCATCTGGACTTCTATGTACTCACAAAAAATAGCAGATATTAATCTCGTATGCATCTGAATTTATGAGGTTTGCTCTGCCACTTTAGTTGTAGTTGCCAAAATCCAGAGGCATAACGCCCATAGATAGCTGGCCACCAGAAACTGGTCGAGCCAGTGATATTGCATGCTCGCCATGTTGTGGGTGTGGAGCACCACGACCAGGAAAGTAACAAGTATATAGAGGCCCAGGCCGGTAACAATGCGGAGCTCGCGGGGATGCCAGCGCAATTTGAACAGACTAGTCCACCAGACCAGCGTCAGCAGGAAGACGAGACGCAAGGTCGCCAGAAACTGCAGAAGCACTATGTAGATCTGATTCAAGAGGGGCCAGTCGCCCGGCACTCTCCACCAGTTCAGCAACATGGCAACGATGGCGGCCAGGGCGCCAAATAAAAAAATAATTACCCGGCTGGGAGGGTCTGTGCGATTATGCCGCACCACGGCTCGGCCAATCTCGGCAAGAATTGCGATTTGAAACAGAGCGTCTACCGTCATGTTGACCAGCGTGGCAGGCAGATATGCATTGGGAATTCGTTGCATCGCCGCCATTCCGGCGTCGCTCAATAGGCACCAACCCAGAAAGCAGGCAAATACAGGTAGCGTACGGTACGTTCGCCGCCAAAGGACGATTGTAAGAACAGCGCCCTCCAGCAAAACCGCGAGCAGCCAGAGCGCCAGATCGATGCTGTCTAGAGTCACAGCTTGGCTCTCCCAAGGTGATTCAGTATATAACTTCAGAGTTTTTGGTTCACCGGGCCCTATCGGCCGGATTTGGTGGAATCTTCCAAATCAATGCGGGTGTGACGGGCCGTGCCGGCCACCGCCAGCAGCATGCTCTTCATCTGCGGAGTAAATTCACGGCGTTCCACTGTCTTTGTTGCGAAAGCCACGCACCAGTACACAAGGGCTCCAAGATAACTGAACGATACGATCCGATCGAGCCAGTGATAAAGTACGCCCCATTGCCCATCTGCGGGCCCGATGGCTTGATGAGTGTGAACGATGGTGACGGCAAGAGAGATGATGGAAAAGAACCCAAGTCCGGTGGCAATCTGAAGTTCGCGATCGCGCCAGCCGATGGAGAGGAACTGACTGAATACAGCCAGCACCAGGAAAAAAACAGCTCGAAGGATGGCAGTGGTCTGCTGCAGCAGGAAGAGGTTGCGACTTTCAGGGTTGAGGATGGGCGCGGTCAAGCCTGCAATTGGCCACAAGATGGCTGCGCCGACTGCAACCATAAGGGCAATACCGACCCATGAGTATTTGGGCAGGGCATTACGTATGGGACGCAAAACGCTCCACGCCACTTCCACCAGCAACGCAAAAATCATAATCGAGTCAATGATGAGCTGGGCGATGTAGATATTAAAGAAATTCTGTGGAAAGCTGACTCTCACGTAGTAGAGAAGGCCATCGCTTAACAAGCTCCAGCATAGATAAAGGAAGAAGGCGGGAAGTGTTCGAAAGACGCGGCCCCTGGCGAGGAGGAAGATAAGGATTACTTCCGCGCCCATGCCGCCAATTAAGATAGCTAATTCCCAACCCAACCCGGCCTCCTACACATAAGGCAGCCTAAGCGATGACCTATAAAAGTCTAGCAGGAGGGCCAGAGTGGTCGCAGAGCGGAGAACCAAAAAACCTATGCAGCGTAACTAGGCAGTAACACCGGGCCTTGACGGCAGCGGCGGAACGGTCAGCGGGCTGGCTGCCATTGTCACACCGGGCCTTGATGGCAGCGGCGGAACGGTCAGCGGGCTTGCGGCCATTGTCACACCGGGCCTTGACGGCAGCGGCGGAACAGTCAGCGGGCTGGCTGCCATTGTCACACCGGGCCTTGACGGCAGCGGCGGAACGGTCAGCGGGCTGGCTGCCATTGTCACACCGGGCCTTGACGGCAGCGGCGGAACAGTCAGCGGGCTTGCGGCCATTGTCACACCGGGCCTTGACGGCAGCGGCGGAACAGTCAGCGGGCTGGCGGCCGTTGTCACACCGGGCCTTGACGGCAACGGCGGAACGGTCAGCGGGCTTGCAACGGCAAAACCAGCAATGGAAACCATTGTGGCGGCCAAAATCAAACTGCGAACTTTCAACGAACTGGCAGTCATGAACGTACACTCCTTAACAGCAAAGGGAACGATGCAAAGAAAGAGTAACTCAAAAGTGTTATGCGATCTACAACAAAAGTAACATTGCAAGGATTTTTTTCGCAGAACGGCTGTTTTTCCCTATTTGGCACCAATTTCGTACCTAAATAGCTCAATCTTCGCTTTTCATTTGCCATTTACCGCACCTTGCCAGGTAACCAATTCCGGCTTCTACGACTCAATTAGCTCCAGAACTGATCGACTTACATATATTGGGTAACCCAGAGTAACACGAAGGTGGTACAAGGCAAGGGCAAAATTTTAGCGGCCCAAGGCAGGAGAACTGGTGCTTCAGATGGGATAACTACGGACGGCATAAGTGGTCGCAATCGGCAGGCAAAAATGAGACCCTGCAGCCCTGCCGGATACTTCGCAGGGGTCGATCGGGTCACAACCCAATTTCTGTCGGAGCTCAATTTGTCATGAGGAACAGGCGCGAGCGGCCAGCCACGACCGAAGCGCTTTTATCTATATTGAGAGGAATTGCTGGGCGGCCGAGTGGGCTCATATTGCAGCCGAAGTGCGACTTGAGATGCCGTTTCGCCAAATTGATTTGCAGGCCTGGCAGGTTCAAATCGGCATCAACTTCCTAAGAATGAACAAGATCGGAATCCAAAGTGTCAATACCTGCCATCGCTGCTCAAAATCGAGGCAGAGAGCGGCGTCGGTCGATATTGATTGGTAGCGTAAGTGTATGATTACAGATAGCTTATATAAAAATAACGGGTGTAAATGTTTTCAGGTTGCGGCATTGAGCCTGTCAAAATCCACAGCTAAATTGGCGACTCTTCAACCGGTTACCGCATTTAAAACTTTCGTGCCCTGTGTAGAACTGAAAATCTCCGCTAGAGTTGCGAATGAGACCAAGTTTGGTCCGGGTGCAAAACATGAGGGCAATGAAATCGGATGTAGACGTTCAGTCGACCATTCCTGCAAGCATCAGGCAGGAGGTGCGCTGCGCGGTGCGCTTCCCCCTTGCGCTTCCTGTGGTGTTAAACGTTGGCAAGACCGAGTTTCCGGCCCAGACGCGCAATGTCTCGGCCAGCGGGGTACTTTTTGCCGTGGATCGCGAGCTGAAAGTGGGTTCCGATATCCGCTTTTCAATGCGAATGCCTGGCCCAGTGCTCGGCGCGGCGCACGATATTCTGGTTCACTGCACAGGACGTGTGGTACGCTGCTCCTTAAGCCAACATCAGTACTTTGCGGCATCCACGATCGACGATTACCGATTCGCGGATAATTGACAGTACTAGCGGCTCATGCAGCGGCAGCCAAATATGGACTTTCTGGAAGACTCTCCTGAAGGCGAGGTTTTAGATTCCCCGGTTAAGCCAGGGGCAATCCGTATTATTCTTGCGGATTCGCAGGCAATCTACCGCGTCGGAATTCGCAAGATTTTTGCACTTGAAGATGACTTGCGCGTGGTGGCGCAAGCCGACTCACTTGATAATCTTCGCTCTGCCGTCGAGCGCTATCCCACCGATATTGTTCTGTTGGAAGGCGGTTTGCTCTCTGGAACCGCAAACGTCATCCCTGAACTGATGCGCCTGGCCCCCGACGTAAAACTGATTGTGCAGGCGGCATCCACGGATGAAGGCCACACCGTCGAGTTGTATCGCCGCGGTGTGCGCGGCATCATCTCTCGCTCCATTTCACCCGATCTACTGGTGCGCTGCGTGCGCCGGATCGCAGCCGGTGAAACGTGGATAGACAATCAATCTGTCAATTGGGTGATTGAAGCCTATCGCTCGCAGGCAGCCGCACTTGTGAGCCCGCGCAACCAGCCCCGACTTTCTCCCAAAGAGATGGCGATCATTACCTGCATCACCCAGGGCAAGCGCAATAAGGAAATCGCATTTCAGTTGGGAACCACCGAGCAGGTGGTGAAAAATTATTTGCGTAAGATCTACGACAAGCTCGGCGTTTCCGATCGCCTTGAGCTTGCTCTCTACTGCCTCCACAACAAGATTATTCACAACGAGGTGGAAGAAGAAGTCGCCGCACAGAAAGTAGCGGGAAGCTAGGCGCCACTTTCGCAGTTCATTGAATGACGGCTCATGGCTGCCAAGCTTTGAGCCGTTTTCGCGTTTGGCCGCAATCTCGCAATAAAGAAGCCCAGGTACAAATCCGATTTCAACCAGCCGCACTTGTCGAAGCGCGGCCCATGCCGTAATACTGCGTGATGCAATCAAGCGTCAGCCGATCTCTGAAGCAAACAAGATCCCTGGCCCAAAAGAAAGGTCTGGATTGGTATGGAAGATGGAAGTTTCAATCTGACTCGGCGAGAGTTTGCACGGGGAAGCGCCGCGGCGATACTGGGTTCCACGGGCGTTGCGGGCAGGCTGGCTGCGCTGGATTCGGACGCGAAAGTATCCGGCGAAGTAACTGTCGAAGCGTCTGCCAGTGCAACGCCTTTCAACCGAATGATTTTCGGGCAATTCCTGGAGCACTTTCACCGCCAGGTTTATGGCGGAGTCTTTGAGCCCGGATCACCGCTTGCAGACAAGAATGGTTTCCGAACCGACGTAATCGATGCGCTGCGCGAGCTGCGTGTGCCGATCGTGCGCTGGCCCGGTGGCTGTTTCGCATCGGCCTACCATTGGCGCGACGGCGTGGGCAAGGACCGCGAGCCGAGCTTCGACAAGGCGTGGGGTGTTGAAGATCCAAACACCTTCGGCACCGACGAGTTTGTGCAATGGTGCCGCCTGGTGGGTTGCGAGCCGTACATTTGCACCAATGCAGGCACCGGTACCCAGGAGGAAATGAGCGACTGGGTTGAGTATTGCAACCTGAAAGACAAAGGCCGCAACGCGCGCCTGCGCAAGAAGAACGGCAGCGAGGAACCATTCAACGTTCGCTATTGGAGCATTGGCAACGAGAATTATCTGGGCGGCGAGATCGGCGCAAAAACCGTTGACGAGTGGGCGCCGTTGGTGCGCGAGTCCGCCAAAATGATGCGCGCGGTTGACAGCAATCTGAAGATTCTTGCGGCTGCAACCGTGACCGGAAACTGGACGCCGCCCATGCTGAAGTCCGCCGGACGCTATCTCGACTACATATCGATTCACTATTACTGGGACGCACTCTGGCAGCACGGAACTCATCCTTCGAACTATCTCAAGTGCATGGTTGCCGGGCCTGTTCCCGAACAGCACATTGTGCAAGCAGTTGAACTGCTGAATCAGAACGGATTCGGCGACAAGATCAAGATTGCGTTCGACGAATGGAATCTGCGCGGCTGGCATCATCCAGGCTTCCCAGGCGGAGGCGCCAATCAACTTGGAATGATCCAGGAACGCGACGAGAACGATCTCAACGAAACATACACCATGGCGGACGCAATTTTTACGGCGTCATTCTTGAACGGTTGCCTGAGGCAAGCAAAGTATGTGCACATGGCATGCATGGCCCCGGTTGTGAATGCGCGCGGACCGCTGTTCGTTCATCCCAGAGGCGTGGTCAGGCGCACTACTTTTCACGTCATGAAGATGTATTCAGATTTGCTGCTGCCGAACGTGCTGAACAGCCAGGTCTCAAGCGATCTGCTGAATGTGGACAAAGATACTGTGCCGGTGATCGATGCAGTTGTGACGCGCAGCGATGACCAGAAGCGCCTTGCAGTAGCGCTCATCAATAGGCACCCGCAGACGGCAGCGCGTTTGAAGCTGACGCTGGGCAACACGGTGAATCCTGCTGGCGCCAAAGTCACGATCCTGAGTGGCGATTCGCCCGATGCTTATAACGATGTGGCTCGACCCGACCGCGTTGTTCCTGAGACGCGCACGCTGATGCTGAGTGATGGACAGATTGAACTGCCGTCGCATTCAGTAGCGATTGCGCAGTTCGGTTCGTGAAAGTAGACCAAGGCAATCCGCGAGGGAGATGCCGGAATTATTCTGAACCGTTTTCCGACTCCAGGATTGCCTTGCTTTTTTGACGCGCGAGCTCAAGCAGGCGAATGAGTTCGGCAACATTGCTTTCGCCAAGATGCCCCAGCATCTCCGTCGGTAGCTGTTCAACCTCAGGGTCCATGTTGTTGAGCAGATCGAGTCCAGCTTCAGAAATTTGTGTCCACACCACGCGCCGGTCGTTGCGGTCGCGATGCTGGCGAATCAGCTTGAGCGCCTTGAGCCGGGCGAGCAGGCGCGTAATGTCCGGCTCGGCAGTAATCATGCGGCTGCCGATGGCGGCGCAGGTAAGCCCGCGTGGCTGCGCACCGCGCAAAATGCGAAGCACGTTGTACTGCGTTGACGTAACGCCCCACTTGCGCAGTCTGCGATGGAAAACCCGTTGCAGAGTGTCGGCGGTATGCATCAGGTTCAGCATCGCCTCCTCTTCGGTGCTTGAGAAGGCTCGTTCCTGCGCGATTTCTAGCTTGAGACTGGACATGGAAGATTCTCGATGAATGATAACGTGCGAGGAACGGGCAGCACCATTTGTTGATAGCTGCCCGCGGCCGCCATGCTTTACTGTTTTGCGACGTCGATGTCGATTGTCAGATTAATTTGATCGCCCACCATCGCTGTGGGCATCTTGGGTCCAATTCCAAAAGCGGAGCGGCTGAGCGTTGTGGTTGCAGAAAAGCCGGAGTGCTGTTTTCCGCCCATGCCCGCGACGGGACCATTGGGGCCTTCGACATTCAGCGTAACCGGCTGTGTAATGCCATGCAGCGTAAGGTTGCCGGCAACCGACAAGCCGTTGGCGCTCTTCGACACGGTAGTGCTGGCAAAGGTCGCGGTGGGATTTTTGGCAACCTCAAAAAAGTTGGCGCTGCGAAGGTCGTTATCTCGATTGGGTTCGCCGGTGTCGACGGTGGAAACATCAATGGTGGCGATAACCGTCGACTTGCTGATGTCGGCTGGGTCAAGCTCAATGCGCGCGTTGACCTTGCTGAATTTGCCGTGCACTTTTGAGATGCCCAGGTGGGTGACGGTGAAATCGACTTCGCTATGCGCCGGGTCGGAGACCCAGGATGAGTTCTGCGCCGGGGCGAACGTAGCGGTCATGGCAAGCACGCAAATTGCAAGAGCCAAACGTTTCATTGATTCGTTCCTTTTCACGGCTTGTGCGCCGTTGGATATTGAGAGTGGCGGCTCGATCCGGACAATGGTCCGAAAGCAGGGGGAAGAATTGTCCGGAGCGAGTTCGCCCTACTTATTTAGACGCGCCAGCGAGATATTTGTTCCAACAAATATCTCGCCTTTTCAAATGGAACGGATCGGCCTGCCGGCGGGACCGATCGGACGGGTCAATGGGGTAGCCGGATGCTTTTGCATTCATTGCGGATAACGCTCCACTACGCAACGCGCCATCCTTGATTGCGGTCTGGTATTCTCGCGCCTATGTCAGTCATGGGCAACTTCCGCCAGCTGAGCGGCGCGCAGCGGCGCACCTTCACGGCCACGTTTCTTGGCTGGACGTTCGACAGCCTGGATTTTTTTCTGCTGGTTTTTTGCGTCAAGGCGATTGCAAGCGAGTTCCGCACACAGCCGTCGGCGGTGCTGGGCGCGGTGTTTATGACCCAGGCTTTCCGGCCGGTGGGCGCATTGCTGTTTGGCATGCTGGCGGATCGCTACGGCCGCAAGCCGGTTTTGATCTTTAACATCGTGAGCTTCTCGGTCATCGAATTTGCTTGTGCATTTGCGCCGTCGCTCAGCGTGCTGCTGGTGCTTCGTGCACTGTTCGGCGTGGCCATGGGCGGAGAGTGGGGAGTGGGCGCGGCGCTGGCGTTTGAATCGTTGCCGACGAAAGGACGCGGCGTATTCTCCGGCATTCTGCAGGAAGGCTATGCGCTGGGTTCCATTCTTGCATCGGCCGCGTTCGGGCTCTTCTATCAAAGTATTGGGTGGAGAGGATTGTTCATTCTTGGGTCGGTGCCTGCATTGCTGGTGATCGTTGTTCTGGTGCGCGTGCCGGAGTCGCCAGTATGGCTGGCCGGCGCAACGAAGCGAATTGCGCGAACGGCCACGGGATCTGCTGCACCCGCGGCCTCGGCAAACCTGATGGCGTTTCTGCCCACGTTTCTTTTCCTGATTCTATTGATGACGGCCTTCATGAGTTTTTCGCACGGCACGCAGGATGTGTATCCAACTTTTCTTGCGGTGGCGGCAAAGCTCTCGCCGGAGACCATCGGCGCCATCGGCGTTCTTTATGGATTAGGCTCGATTGCCGGCGGTTTTGTGTTCGGGCTGCTTTCAGAAAAATGGGGACGCAAGCGCGCCATTATTACCGCGGCGCTGCTTTCGATTCCGGTGATTCCTCTTTACGCATACGGACACACCGCATTTGTGCTGGGTACGGGAGCGGTGCTCATGCAGTTCATGGTGCAGGGCGCTTGGGGCGTTGTTCCCGCATATCTCACTGAGCTGTCTCCGGCTCCTGTGCGCGCAACGGCGCCGGGCCTCGCTTATCAATTAGGTGGCCTGATGACGTCATGGAACGGCAAAGGGCAGGCGCTGGCGGCGGAACGCTGTGGCAATTATCCGGCGGTGCTGGCCGTTACGGTCATCGTAGTAGCTCTGACGCTGGCAGGGCTGGCTTCATTGGGCCGCGAGGCAAAGGGAAGAGACATGGCGGAGGCGTGATCCTGGTCCGATTTCATGGCAGGATGACGGAATCTGACCAGGCAGCCACTTGCAGGCTGTCCATTTGCAATAACTTGTCATGCTGTCATACCAATTTTTGTCCGGATTAGCTTCACAAAGTTTAGTTCGCGGAGCTAAGATATGCGGAGCATTGCAACCCAATGCTGCTTCTCCACCAACCAAGTTGAAAATCGAACATCGGGAGTATCGGCTATGTCAGAGATTCCAGAGCTGAGAGTGACCGAAGGCAACGCTAAGAAAGTTACCCGGCGCAAGTTCATCCTCGGGGTGATTGCGAGTGGTGGTGTTGTTGCCGCGGCGAATTACAGGCTCATCTCGTCGGCTGTCCACGGCCAAATGTCTTCAGGCGATCGGCTGATCACAATCAACGTGAACGGCATGCAGCGGCGCGTGGATGTGATGAAGCAGGAAACTCTGGCGTGGACGCTGCGTTACAAGCTCGGCCTCACCGGAACCAAGCTCGGCTGCGATCGCGCCGAGTGCGGCGCCTGCACGGTCTTGATCGACGACGTGCCTCACTATAGCTGCTCGGTGCTCACGCATACGGTTCGCGGGCGCAAGGTGACGACCATCGAGGGCCTGGCTGCTTCCGATGGCAAGCTGCATCCGGTGCAGCAGGGAGTTGTGGATGTGCAGGGCTTCCAATGCGCCTTTTGCATGTCGGGCTTCGTCATGTCGGCGGTTGGATTTCTCAAGCAGAATCCAAATCCCACACGAACGCAACTTGCGCACGGAGTTTCCGGCAATCTGTGCCGTTGCCAGGACTACAACAAGATTCTCGACGCCCTTGAACGCGGCGCAGAGTACATGAGGAGGGCTTGAGCATGGCTGAGAACGGCAACAACAACGCTCCCAAGCCGAAGCCGTCAGAACGTGTCTACGGCAAGGGCTACAAGCTCATCGGCAAGAACTATCAGACTGCCGACATGCTGGCCAAGGTCACCGGCAAAGCTAAATACGCTGAGGATTTTCGCGCCGAGGGCATGCTGTTTTGCAGGCTGGTGCTGAGTCCTTATCCGCACGCGCGCATTAAGAAGATCCATACGGACGATGCGATGGCGATTCCCGGCGTGAAGGCCATTCTCACTGCCGACGATATTCCTGCGCCGGCCGACAGCATGAACGATAACGGGACCATTATCAAGGCCAACAAGTGGGGCGAGACGGCGCTGACCAATGAGCCCATGTACCAGGGCGAGCCCATTATTGCCGTCGCTGCGGTGGATGAACTGACCTGCGCCGAAGCCATCGAGAAACTCAAGATCGATTTTGAGGAGCTTCCATTCGTCATTGATCCGCTGGAGAGTCTGCGGCCCGGCGGAGCAAACCCACATGCAGACGGAAACGTCTGGGTGCGGCCCGAACCGCCGAATCCGCCGAATCCGCCGATTCCCGAACTGAAAGAAGTGAAGTGGACCAGCGAGGATTTTGCCGATTACGAAAAGGGCAATCTGCCGATGGGGCACGCGCCAGACACGTGGGCATACGGCGACATTGACGCGGGGTTCAAGAACGCCGCGCTAATTCTCGACGAGACATTTATCACCCCCGACGTGAGCCACCAGTGCCTTGAAACGCGCACCGCGATGGCCTATTGGCAAAACGGCAAACTGTTTCTGCACTCAGGCACGCAAAGCACGTACCAGACGCGCCCCGCAATCGCGAAGTGGATGAACATCCCGGTGGACGATATCGTGTTCATCAGCGAATACACCGGCGGCGGCTTTGGCAGCAAGATCACCGGCGGATTGAGCATGATCATTCCCGCTCTGCTTTCAAAAAAGCTGAATGCGCCGGTTATGATGCGCATCAGCCGCGAAGAAGAGCACGCTATTGGCCGTGCACGTCCCAGCGTGATTGGCCGCATGAAGATCGGCTTCGGCAAAGATGGCCGCATCCTGGCGCTCGACATGTTTACCGTGACTAACAGCGGTGCATACGATGCGCAAGGCGACGGTGCCTCGGGCGCGCGCATTGTTTCGCTGCTATACCAGCCGCAGGCCATGCGGCAGCGCGCAATTTCTGTCATGACCAATACTCCGGCGCGCAGCGCGCAGAGCGCTCCCGGCGGCATGCAGGGCATCGCAATCATTGAACCGATTCTGGCCAAGGCTGCGCGCAAGCTCGGCGTTGACCAGGTTGATTTGCGACGCGTGAACTGCCCGGAAGGAAAAGCCAAATTTGGCGCCGAGGTTAAGGGTAAACGCGGCTACGCAACAAGCTGCTTCCTGAAAGAGGCGCTCGATCGTGGAGCGGAGCAGTTCCGCTGGAAGGAACGTGCGGCACGCAACCCGAAGCGCATAGGAACCAAGGTGCGCGGCGTCGGCGTTTCGCTCAGTTGCTACGTTGGCGGCACCGTCGGATTCGATGGATTGCTGGTGATCACACCACAGGGCCGTGTTCAATTTCAATCGGGCATCGGCAACCTGGGCACCGAAGCGGTGATCGATGTTCATCGCGCAGGCGCGGAACGGCTTGGGATTCCCTGGGAGATTTGCGACATCGTGTGGGGCGACACTTCAAAGCACGTGCCTTACACGTGCGCCTCAGGCGGCAGCCAAACTACACATGCCATGACGCGCGCCTCGTACGCAGTTGCCGACGAAGCGATCTTAAGGCTCAAAGAAATCGCGGCAAAGACGCACGGAGGCAAGCCGGATGATTACAGCGTAGCCAACGGACGCGTGTCCCACAAAGGCGGCGGCGGAGGCATGACCTTTGCTGAGGCTGCGCAGCGCGCAATTGCTCTGGGCGGTATCTACGATGGGCACGAAGCTAATCCCGAAGTGAACAAGATGACAAAGGCTTCCGTTACGGGACTCGCCGGACAGGGGCTGGTTGTTTCAGCTAAAGACAAGTTCCCGCATGACGGCAACTCATTTTCATACGTGGCCGCATTCGCTGAAGTTGAAGTGGATGTGGAGACGGGCAAGTACTTCATCAACGACTTCCTGGCATACGCAGATGTAGGCACGGTGTTGCATCCGGCCGCGCTCGGTGGGCAGATCCTTGGCCGCACTACGCTAGGCATTGCTCACGCCATCGGACAGAAGTGGGTTTACGATCCGCACTATGGTGCTCCGGTAGCGCGACGCTTCTACAGCAACAAGCCGCCGACGATTCTGGATGTGCCCAATGACATGCAATGGGAGGCGCTCGATATTCCCGATCCGGAGACGCCGGTTGGCTCGCGTGGTATTGGAGAACCTCCAGTTGGAGGCGGCTGCGCCGCAATATTGAACGCACTTGCAGACGCAGTTGGCGATGAAATATTCCGCCGCGCGCCTGTGAATGCTGACACGATTCTGGCGTCGTTGGAAGCGGGACGTCCGATGCAACATCCCCTGATGGCCCACATCTGAGAACGGTGTGAACGGAGAGAGCTATGGCAGTAATACGAGACGTAATGCCCGCATTTGATCTGCTGCAGCCCGCATCGGCGGCCGATGCGCAGAAGCTGCTGCAGCAGTATGGGGAAGATGCCTGGATCATGGCCGGCGGCCTCGACAGCTTCGACTGGCTCAAAGACCGCATCAAGAGACCAAAAGTGCTGGTCGATCTGAGCGGCATCAGCGAAATGTCGGGTGTTCGCGAAACGGGCAACGGCATTGAAATTGGCGCCATGACTACGCTGACTGAAATCGCGCACCATCCGGTGATCAAGTCGCAATACGGTGTGCTTTCGCAGGCGGTTGAACTTGTGGCTTCGCCGCAGATCCGCAACCAGGGCACGCTTGGCGGCAACGTATCGCAGGACACGCGCTGCTGGTACTACCGCGATGGATGGCCGTGTTATCGCGCCGGCGGCAACATTTGCTATGCCGACACGCCGGTGGGCCGCAATCGCGAGCACGCTATCTTCGGCGCCAATCGCTGCGTGGCCGTGCATCCATCCGATTCCGTTCCCGCGCTGATTGCGCTCGATGCAAAATTCGTCATCCAGACGCCGAAGGGCGAAAAGGTTGTGGATGCGGAAGATTATTTCGTCGGTCCCGACATCGACATCACGCGGTTGAACATTATTCAGCATGGCGAGTTGCTCACTACCATTCGCATTCCGAAGACTTGGGCGGGCGCAAAATTTTATTTTGAAAAAGTGCGCGACCGCAACGTATGGGATTTCCCGCTGATGAACGTTGCTTCTGCAATGAAAGTATCGGGCGGAAACATTGACAGTATGCGCATCGCGGTCAATGCGGTTGCTCCGAAGCCCATGCGGCTTAAAGCTGTTGAAGACGCTGTTCGTGGCAAGCCGGCAAACGCTGATACAGGCGAAATGGCAGGAAAGCTGGCGGTTCAGGGTGCGGTTCCCCTGCAATTCAACGCATACAAGATTCCGCTGATGAGGAACCTTGTGAAACGCGCCATCGGCGGCGTGCAGGAGGCACAATGGGCTTGATTCAGTGGGCAACCAGTCCCTGGGGCAACTCGGTTCCGATTCATATTGCGTGGTACCTCATCTGGGTGTGCGCAATTGCGGGACTGCTGTTCATGATCGTGCACGCGCTCTACGTGGGCATTTTTGCCAAGCCAAAAAAGTTTGCGGTCAACGATGCGCCGGCGGCAGTGGCGGCAATTCCCGAGCGCGTTCCGAGGCATTCGTTTGTGGCGCGTGCATTCCACTGGGTGATGGCAATTTCAATGCTCGCGCTGCTCATTACGGCATTCTTGCCGAAGGTGGGCGTCAAGTTCGATTGGGTGACGTATCACTGGATCGCGGGACTGGTGTTGTCGGCTTCTGTCATCTTCCACATCATTCATGCCTCTTTCTGGTTGGACTTCTGGTCCATCTGGCCCGACAGTGTCGACCTGCGCGACGCCAGGCGAAGGATGATGCGCGCGTTCGGCAAAGATGCGCCGCCGCCAGATCGTTTTGCAAAGTATCCGCTTGAGAACAAGTTCTATCACTTCGTGATTCTGTGTTCTGGACTGGCAGTAATCGCGACCGGCCTGTTTATGATGAAGCGTGTGAACACGTTCGGAATCTTTTCGCGCAACCCGTACGTCTTCGGCGATATGACATGGGGCATGATGTATGTGTTGCACGGCCTCGCTGGTGTCGGGCTGATCGCGCTCATTATGGTGCATGTGTATTTCGGCATCCGGCCAGAAAAGCTGCCGATCACCAAGTCGATGATCTTTGGCTACATGGACCGCGAGTTTTATCTTGAGGAGCACGATCCGCAGCGGTGGGCGGTTGAACCAGCAAAGAAAGGTCCGGGCTACGCACCCAGCGATGCAGACTGATATTCAGGAACGTTGCGACAAAATCGAATCCAGTTATGAATTTATGCTTTCGTATGCAGCGCAGGGATTGCTGACCGATGAAGGCAGCCCATCCGGTAAGCAATTGCGCGAGCAACTTGCCCGCATGATCGAAGCGCTGCGTGGATTGAGCGATAGCTGTGCGGAGTTGATGAAGCAGGAGCATTTGGCTCCAGCCGATTGTTACCAGGCATATTTTGATGTGCTGGCAAGAGATGCGAACAAGGCGCTGGTGGCGGCTGACCTGGTGCTGGCGCAACCCTCGATCAGTTCGCAGCTCATCGATAATTTGAATGCGTCCATGCATGTGCGCGCGCTGCTTACCGATTTGTTTCTGATTACGGAGATACTGGAGCTAAGGCAGACGCGCTTGCAAGCAGACCTCAATGTACTCTCCTGAAGTCCTCGATCACTTCGAGCATCCGCGGAACGCCGGAACGGTTGCCGACCCTGACGCTTCAGTCCAAATTGAAAACCCGGCATGCGGCGACGTGCTGCAGCTCTCACTCAAACTCATTGACAATCGCATCGGCGGAATTCGCTTTCTTGCCAAAGGCTGCGTGTGCTCCGTGGCGTGCGGGTCCGCGCTCACTGAACTCGTGCTTGGCAAAACCATAAAACAGGCAAGGGAACTCAAGCGAGATGAGCTTGTGATGGCCGTGGGTGGATTGCCGCCAGCATCAGCGCACGCAGCTCACTTGGCAATGGACGCGCTGGCCGCCGCACTCGACAGGATCGCCGCAATTCATCGTATCTGAGTCGATCAGAGTTTTGACGTTTCGTCAGGAGCCAGCGCCGCGTATTGTTCAGGCGTATTTATATCAATTGTCAGCAGCGCATCCGGAACGGGAATTGAATCGATGAGCTGCGCATGCTGGCGCTTTACGGCGCGGGCGTTGCTGGTGGTCGGAGCGGCAAGAAACGCATCGATCAGCGCGCGGTTGGCAAGCAAAGGATGGCCGTGCCTGCCGCCGTTCTCGGGTTGCACGCCCCACTTGCTGCGCGAGATTGCTTGTTCGAATGCGTTGCGGAGCTTTTGCAGGCTGGCTGAACTGAGCGGCGGACAATCCACCAGCGTGATCATCGCAGCGCCGTATCCTCGCGCGACGAGCTCACTTAATCCAACTTGCAGAGAACTGAATTGGCCGCGTTCGGGAGCGGGGTTCTCCACCACGATTGCTCCATACCGTGCGGCGAATGGTGCAAGCTGCGCCGCATTCGCACCGGCAACCACGATGACACTTTCTGCAAACGGCAAAAGTGCTGCAATCGAAGCTGTGAGCAGAGTTTGATCGTTATTCGAAGCGGCGCCAGTTGCGGCGGGAGGCCACGGGAGCAGCGCCTTATCGCGCCCCATACGCGACGACGCTCCAGCGCTGAGAATGACGCCGCAAAATCTGGGTCGGCCGGTCATGTGGAAACAATAGCAGAAAGCTCGGAAATGCTAGGTGAGTTTGTCGGCGTCATTACCAATCTCAATGGCGTCGAGCTTGTACTTGTGGAACCAGCTCATGTGCGGAAGCGGCCTCTCCACATTGCGGCGAATGCCGATCAGCTCGGCTGTGATCGCAATAGCGATTTCTTCCGGCGTGATGGCGCCGATGTCGAGGCCGACGGGCGAGTGGACGCGCTCAAACAGTTCGGGCTTCAATCCTTCTTTCACCAGCTCACGGAAAACGGTGATTGCTTTTCTCTTTGAGCCGACCATGCCGATGTATTTTGCATCAGTCTGCACAGCCCAACGCAAGACGCGCATGTCATCGCGGTGCCCGCGCGTGACGATGACGATGTATGAGGCCTCGTTCGGCGTAAGGCGAGCCAGCGCCTGGTCAAAATCCTCTGCGATCACCTGTTTGGCTTCAGGGTAGCGCTCCGCGTTGGCATAGGCTTCACGATCATCGGTCACAATCACGTCAAAGCCGGCGCGCGTTGCCGACTTGCTCAGCTCGTGGCCCACATGGCCGGCGCCAAAAATATAGAGAAGCGGCGTGGGCAGTATCGGTTCAATGAAGATTTCCAATGTGCCTCCGCAAACCAGGCCAGTGTCGTACTTCGGATCCTGGTTTAGATCGAAGCTCAGCGTGCGAGGTTTTTCGCTGACCATCACTTCGCGCGCTGCCTGCCACACCTCGGCTTCAACGCAGCCGCCGCCAATGGTTCCAGCAATGGTTCCATCGTCGCGCACCAGCATTTTGGCGCTCTTGAATGAGGGGATGGAGCCGCGCACGTTCACAATGGTGGCCATCGCGCCCTTGTGCCCCATGCGCTGCAACTTCACGATCTCTTCGTAGATTTCCATCCAGTTTCAATTATTGGTGGTGGTGATTGCCAAGTCAAACTTTACCGGGAAAACGCTTATGGGCGTTTGCGTGCGAGCGGGCCTTCGCGCAGCAGGAAGTCGAAATCGCAGCCCTGGTCGGCCTGCAGAACGGTGTCTTCAAACAGCCTGGCGTAGCCGCGAGTGGGCGCATCGCGATGCGGTGGCGATTGCTTCCATACGGAAAGCCGGCGTTCAAGTTCCGCATCGTCGATCAGCAGGTCGATGCGCCGCGCGGCAACGTCCAGGCTGATCTGGTCGCCTGTCTGCACCACGGCCAGTGGCCCGCCTACGGCCGATTCCGGCGTGATGTGCAAGACGATGGTTCCGAAAGCAGTACCGCTCATGCGCGCATCAGAAATGCGCACCATGTCTTTAACGCCCTGACGCGCAAGCTTCATGGGAATCGGCAGGTAGCCGGCTTCAGGCATTCCCGGCGCGCCAACCGGCCCCGCATTGCGAAGCACAAGAATGTCGTCAGCGTTGACGTCGAAATCAGGTTGATCGATGCGCTTCACCATGTCTTCTACTGAATTGAAGACGACGGCGCGTCCCGCGTGGCGCATCAGTTCAGGCGAGGCCGCCGATTGCTTGATGACTGCTCCGCGTGGTGCAAGGTTGCCGTGCAGCACCGCCATCGCGCCCTCTTTCTTGAGCGGTGCGTCGAGGCTGCGAATTACATCCTGCCCCGGAGCTTCTTCAGCTTGGGCAATCACGTCGGCGAGTGTGCCGCCAATAATCGTGGGTGCAGAAATGTCGAGCAGCGGCTTGAGCGCGCGCAGCAGCGCAGGCACGCCTCCGGCGTAATGGAAATGCTCCATATAGTGCGCGCCTGAAGGCTTCAGGTTGATCAGTACGGGAACTTCGCGGCCGAGTTTGTCAAACGTTTCAAGGTCGACAGGAATTCCTGCGCGGCCTGCCATTGCTGTGAGATGAATAAGGCCGTTGGTCGAGCCGCCAATTGCCTGCAGCACCACCATTGCGTTGTGCACCGATGCCTGCGTAATGAGCTGGCTGGGCAACGACGATCCGCTCACGGCGATTTCAGCGGCGCGCTTGCCGCTTGCTTCGGCAATACGGCGACGATCGGCATGAGGAGCAGGCGCGGTGGCAGACATGGGCAGCGCAAGGCCCATTGCTTCAATCATGCAGGCCATCGTGCTCGCCGTTCCCATAACGCCGCAGGTGCCCACGGAAGGCGCAAGGCGCCCGCCGACAAGCTCCATTTCAGCAGCGTCTTTTTGACCGGCGCGGAACTGCGCCCACAGCCTCCGGCAATCCGTGCATGCACCGAGTACCTCGCCGCGATGATGTCCCACGACCATGGGGCCGGTAGGAACCACCACCGTGGGAATGTCCACGCTGGCCGCGGCCATTACCTGTGCGGGCAGAGTTTTATCGCATCCGCCAATGACGACCACAGCGTCCATGGCCTGCGAACGGATCATCTCCTCGGTGTCCATCGCCATCAGGTTGCGCAAAAACATCGACGTTGGAAATGCGAAGCTCTCGTGGATTGAAATGGTGGGGAACACCATGGGCAGGCCGCCCGCCATGAGTATGCCGCGCTTCACACTTTCAATCAGGTCAGGTACGTTACCGTGGCACGGATTGTAGTCGCTGTAGGTGTTGGTGACGCCGACGATGGGCCGGTCAAGCGCGTCGTCAGAGTACCCCATGGCCTTGATGAAGACCTTGCGATGAAAGAGAGAAAACGCATCATCGCCGTAGTTGGTCAACCACTTGCGCAGGCCCCTGGTCATTGTGCTTGCCTCGTTTGCGTCCACTATTTTTCTGTCTTTGGCTCAGCGCGAAATGCCTCATAACGCGCCTTGGTTTCTGCGTTGGCAGGATAAAGTCCGGGCAGCGGAACGCCGCGGCGCACTTCATTCACAATCCAGCCTTCGAATCTTTCCTGCTCAACGGCAGCGTCAACCACACTATCGAGCAATGCCTTGGGAATAACGACAGCGCCATCTTCGTCAACAACAATCGCATCGTCAGGGAATATCGCTACGCCGCCGCAGGCAATGGGCTCCTGCCAGCCTACAAACGTTAGTCCCGCAACTGAAGGCGGGGCTGCAGCGCCTCGGCACCACACAGGTAAACCGGTTGCAATCACTCCGGCAACATCGCGCACAACTCCATCCGTGATCAGGCCCGCTACGCTGCGATACTTCATGCGTTCGCACAGTATGTCGCCGAAGATGCCCGCATCTGTCACGCTCATGGCATCGACCACGGCAACGCATCCTGACGGCATGGCTTCAATTGCCGCGCGTGTGGAGATGGGCGATGCCCACGATTCCGGTGTTGCGAGGTCTTCGCGGGCGGGCACAAAGCGCAACGTAAAAGCCGGCCCGGCAATGCGTTTCTGTCCCGGCTGCAGTGGCCTGGTTCCGCGCAGCCAAACGTTGCGCAGGCCTTTCTTCAGCAGGATGGTTGTCAGCGTTGCCGTTGAAACGCCTTGCAGAATCTGAATCGTTTTTTCGTCCAATGCCATTTACGTTCAGCCTCATTTGAAATGTGTAACAAGTTGCTGCGACCGCTAAACGCTGGCGATGAGTCCGCCATCGACGCGAATGACTGAGCCGGTAATGTAGGCGGCGCGTTCGCTGGCCAGGAATGCAACTACGGCGCCATACTCCTCCGGCTTGCCGTAACGGCCAACCGGAATGGTGCGTGTGCTCTCTGCCGCAACGTCTTCCACGGTGCGACCTTCTCGCTTGGCTTTCGCTT
>Ga0265314_10000188_pt1 | contig 92043 bp, 83 predicted proteins | sample 4126metaG_FD_203106 | JGI IMG/M metagenome (GOLD analysis project Ga0265314, IMG submission 203106) | Rhizosphere microbial communities from Carex aquatilis grown in University of Washington, Seatle, WA, United States - 4-1-26 metaG | ecosystem: Host-associated > Plants > Roots > Rhizosphere >...
CCCAAGAGCACGAAGGCGGCGATCGTCAGCGGGTAACGGAAATTCGTGCCAAGCCACTTCATTGGGATATTCCTCCAAGGCGCGGGACCAACGCGCGGCAAGCCCTATACCGGCCGCAGAACCTCCGCAACCGGGCGCCTGCAACTCACCTGGGGAACATTTTGGCGACTTCCTGGAACTGCCCTTTTGGGCGGAAGCGCCACAGATAGCTCGGCACCACGGCTTCCATCGCATCGGGCACGATGCCGAGATCGGCAAATGTCAGCGCGCCTTCGCTCACCACATTGTTGGTTCTCAACAGGCGCACCTGATCGACGGTCAGCAGCGGCGCAATGGGAAGCAGCACGCTCGGCATCTGCAGGAAAAATGCGTTGATCGAGGCCAGGAAGAACGGCCACGGTACCAGCAGGCGCTTGCGCGCGGTCTCGTGCAGGATGAATTGCAGCAGTTCCTTGAACGAATAGACCGTCGGTCCGCCGAGCTCGTAGGTTTTGCCGCGCGTGTCCGGATCGCTCGCTGCGCGCAAGATCGCCGTAGCAATATCGGCCACGAACACGGGTTGGAACTTGGTATGGCCGCCGCCGATCAAAGGCAGCACCGGCGATATCCGCGCCAGCGCCGCGAACTTGTTGAAGAACGCATCCTCCGGTCCGAACACCAGCGACGGGCGCAGGATCGCGGCATCGGGGAATTCCTCGCTGAGCGCAATTTCGCCGTCGCCCTTGGACTGGGCGTAATGCGCGTCGGCATTCGGGTCGGCGCCGATGGCGGAGAGGTGGACAAGGGACTTCACGCCTGCCTCGCGTGCCAGGCGCCCGATCCTTCGGGCGGCGTCTACATGAATCGCTTCGAAGCTCTGCTCTTCGCCATGGCTGTACAGGATGCCCGTCAGATTGACCGCCGTATCGGCGCCGCTCAGCGCCAGCGCTACGGATTCGTCGTCTCCGACGTTGCCCTTGAAGAGCTGGATCTGTCCTGGGAGTCCCGCCGGCAACAGGTAGTTCGCCAGATTGGGACTGCGGCAGACTGCGCGGATACGCCAGCCCGCACTCGCCAGCGCGCGCACGGCGTGCCGGCCGACAAAACCGGAGGCGCCGAAAACGGTGACCAGATTGCTCATGATGTGATCCCAGCGGCAGACAACTTCATGCGGTGTTCATAACGCATGCCCGGCGTGATGCAAAAGGTCAGGTCTGTTCCCCAAGGGCCTCCGCCACGTAGGCCCGCTCGCCGGTCATCGGCTTGACATAGACGGTCACGGTTTTGCCTGTCTTGTCGTCGACGAAACGTTCCGTGGTCCTCACCCAGCCTGTTCCGGGGGGCAGCCTGTCCACGATCTTCTTGTAGGCATAGCGCTCGTAGATGATGCCGAACGCCAGGATGCCTCCCCAGACCATGGCCACAATGCCCGGCACAAATTGGCCGAGGGTCAATCCAACCAGTCCCACGGCGAACAGGGACGCGCCCAGCGCCAGAACGATATTGCGCAGCATCGCCTTACTCCGCTTCCAGCACGACGGCGGTGCCGTAGGCGACGATTTCACTCATGAATTGTCCGATCTCCGAGGAATCGAAGCGCATCATCACGACGGCGTTGGCGCCCATGGTGGTGGCGTTTGTCACCAGACGATCCACGGCTTGGCGCCGTGCTTCTTCGAGAAGCTGGGTGTATTCGTGTATCTCTCCGCCGACGATGCTGCGCAGTCCCGCAAGGATATTGCCGCCCAGCCCGCGCGAGCGCACGACGACTCCGAAACATTGGCCCAGCGTTTTGGCGCGACGGTAACCGGGTACGTTTTCGGTGGTGGCGACGAGCATGGAGCTCTCCTCATTACAGCCGCGAGGCATGCGGCACGGTCACCTTAATTATAGGGTGCTGCCGCCCTACCTGCGAGTGCCGCAGCCTGCTAAATATACCGGGGGATAGTGGGGGCGCGGCGATGCGGTGCGCAACGGGTGCGTTGGTTGTGCTGCTGCTGACGGCAGGGGCGGGTTGGGGTGCCGAGTTTGTGCCGTTCCATCGCGAACTGGCGGTGCCGTTCAAATTTGATACCAAGGAAGGCTATTTTCAGGCGCAAGGGGTGGACGCCGCCTGTCCGGCGAATGCGTTGCGCACGAAGGTCCATTTCATCCGGCTGGGCAAGCCCACAACGCAATGGAGACCGGGCGCAACCATCGGCCTGAACTCGGGCGACAAGAAGCTCTTCTTTCATCTGTGGACGAAAAACTATCAGCCGCCGTACCAAGCCGATATCACGCTGTACCGCGACGATAAGAAGATAGCCGGCGTCGACTTCGCGGCGACATTCGGGGCGGATGCCCCGGTCCCCGTTCTAGTGACATGGACACCCAAGGGCGATGTTTCGGTGACGGCGGGTGAGGAGACGCATATCGTGCATCTCCTCGGGCCAGTGGACAGCGTCCAACTGGCGGGATCGACGGGCGCGGGCGAATTCGATCCGGTGGAAGTCGGGCGGGTCGGCAGCGAGGGCGGCGCGGAGGCCTGTGTGGCACCCTGACCGGACCGCTTGCGTTGACACCCCGTCCGGGTCTGAATAAACACCTGCCTCCGTGCCCAGATGGCGGAATTGGTAGACGCACTAGTTTCAGGTACTAGCGCTGCAAGGCGTGGAGGTTCGAGTCCTCTTCTGGGCACCATTTGTTCTTTCGCCGACGTTCGCGAAAGACCACAGACCCCGTAAAACCCAATGAAATAGCGACTTTGGCGTTCGCCATCGTTCGCCGTCGCCCTGGGCTACCCGGCCAATTTCTGGGTATTCTCTGGGTATTCGGAGGGTCTCAAAACCCCCTCTGGGTACAGACGGCGCTTCTCCAGCGGAGGTCGTGGAAGTGGCTCTAACAGATGTGAAATGCCGGGGCGCGAGGCCCGGAAAAGTAAGGCAGAAGCTTTCAGACGGAGGTGGTCTGCAGCTCTGGATTCAGCCGAACGGCTCGCGCCTTTGGCAACTCATCTACCAATACGAAGGCAAACAAGCGCAGATGGCGCTTGGCCCCTATCCCCAGGTCTCCCTTCTCGACGCCAGAACCAGACGCGACGAGGTGAAAGGCAAGATCAGAGCAGGCATCAACCCCGCGGCGGAGAAGCGCGCCCTAGAAGCCGTCGAGCAGCAGCCGGGCGACACCTTCAAGGAGATCGCCGTCGAATTCATCGCCAAGTGCCGGCGAGACAATTTGGCCGGACCGACGATGATAAAGAAGGAGTGGCTGCTCGACTTCGCGTATCCAACGCTCGGAGCGAAGCGCGTGTCGGAAATTCGACCGATTGATGTTCTGAAAGTAGTGCAGGACGTGGAGTTCAAAGGAAACTATGAAACAGCCCGCCGCTTGAAATCGACGATCGGACAGGTCTGTCGGTATGCGGTGGCGACCTCGCGTGCCGAATTCGATCCAACGCCTGTTCTACGCGGTGCCATCACACCGCCAAAGGTCACGCCTCGGGCGGCAATCACAGACCCGGAGAAGTTCGGCGGCCTCCTTCGTGCCATTGATGGCTTCGACGGACAGCCGACGACCGTCGCCGCCCTTAAACTAATGGCGCTGCTCTTTCCTCGGCCAGGTGAACTGCGCTTTGCCGAATGGATCGAATTCGATTTTGACAAATCGCTTTGGACCATACCGGCCGCAAAGACAAAAATGCGGCGCGAACATCGCGTCTTTCTTGCGCCACAGGCAATCGAGATATTGGTAGACCTACGTAAGATCACGGGACACCGCAAACTTTTGTTTCCGAGCTTTCACGGAACGGACAAGCCGATTTCCGAGAACACCCTGAATACCGCCCTACGCAGAATGGGATACGGACAAGACGAAATGACGTCCCACGGTTTCAGGGCTAGCGCATCGACTTTGCTCAACGAATCCGGAAAGTGGCACCCGGATGCCATCGAACGCCAATTGGCACACGTAGAATCCAACGACGTTCGCCGGGCTTATTCCCGCGGCTCATTTTGGGAAGAGCGCGTCAGAATGATGCCCTGGTGGGCTGACTATCTCGGCGAGCTTCGGAAGGGGATAAGGACTAAACAGCTCCGCAGAGCTTCCTAGACGGTTGTTTGTCCGCCAAAGAGTCCAAAAAATCTCGGCTCGTTATAATCGAACTTGCTGGTCTACGCCGATGGATCAGTAAAGGGCGACAATTGTCGCTGATTTGGCGCGCTAGCTTAGATTCCAACCAGCTATGGAATCGATATCACCAGTCTGGTGCCAAGGAAGGTACAGGCGATCCGATAATATTGATAGGTTCTACAGGTACTTAGGTAGAATTTTGGTTGAAATTGGGGCCAGCCGCCCAGATAGGTAAATTGCTCTATAAATTTCAGGGAACTCGCTGTATCCTTTAATAATGTCCTAACGTGTTACTTGGGCTATCAAATCGCCGTCGTGACTTGGCGTCGTCCACTCTGTCCTTCCGTCGGCCCTTAGCGGCGACGGTCTAGGACACTGACGTGAGCGCATTGCATGCCCTGTTTGCGCGTTTGATGTGGTCCAATGGAGTGAGCAGCGAGCGGTACAGACGCCTCGGCTGTTTGGGGGATCACCGACTATGAGCCGGATCGTACCTACCGTAGGGGTTGAACTGCCTCACAGGCCTGACACACCTCTTAGTTCATCACTCCCACTAATGATTTTCGATTGGATGACGCGAACCTGGTTCAGGTTCAACGTGCTCCTTGCGTGGTTGGTTATGGTGTTGGTCGTAGTCGCGGCACCAGCGCCAATCGGTCAAAAATTTGGGATGCTTGTCGTAAGCCCAATCGCAGCTCTCTTTTTTTATTTCGCTTGGTACGTTTTCCTAACGATTGTCAGCTTCATGCCGGGAATCAAGATTCCTTTTGGTTTTCTAAAGCTCATCTACTTTCGACTGTTCTCGCGCTTGATCGTTCAGCCAATTAGCGTGGAGATGCCTGTATGGCTCTAGTTCTCGTACCAGCGCAGCGCTACCGATGGATCGACGAATGGAGTGACCATCACTCCTCTTTCTGGTTGATGTGGAAACGCCGAGGGGGCAAATGTGACGGACACAGTCGAAAGCATAGGCGAGTCTGAACCCACCAACGGCAGGGGCGCGGCTAGCGTGGCGGGTGGCGAGAAACCAATACCCGCCGAAGAAAATGCCGTGACTGGCTTGCCAGAACCAACCGCCGCAGCGGATGTATCTGGCCGGGATCTTAGCCTCCAGCTTTCAGAGGTAGAGAGACGAATTCTCACAGCGTTTGAAGAAAAGCTCGCCTTCGACACCGTAAAAGAGAAGCAGCTGGACCGGCTGCATGACGAGCTCCAACGCTACCGTTCAGACTTGGTGACCAAAGCTATCCGGCCCGTCTTCCAGTCGGTTATTCGTCTGCACGACGACCTGGGCAAGGTTCTTGATGCTTTAGCGCGAGAAGAACCATCCCAAGTAACACCAGAACGTCTCCTAAAACTCCTCCGCAGCTTTCATGACGACGTTGAGCTGGCACTGAACAACAATGGTGTGAGCAGCGTGCGAACGGAAACGGAAATATTCGATCCGCGCCGACAGCGCGTTTTGCGGACGGTCGAAACGACGGACGCATCCCAAGTTGGAAAGTTGGCAGGACGCCTTCGGCCAGGATTCGAATATGAGGGCAATCTAATCGAGAAAGAACGCGTGGCGGTGTACGCGATGCCATCGACGAAGACTGTTTTCAAGGCTTGAGAGGACAAAATCTATGACGAAGCGCGTTTATGGAATTGACCTTGGCACGACCTACTCATGCATCGCTTATGTCGATGAACATGGGAAGCCCACGGTTGTTGCCAACGCGGAAGGCGAACAGACAACGCCCTCCGTGGTTTATTTTGAATCTCCCGATAACGTAGTTGTCGGGCGCACGGCCAAAGACGCGATCGTTCTCAACCAAGAGCGCGTGGTCTCAACCATCAAGCGGCACATGGGCGACAAGACCTTTGAATTTTCAATCGACGGCCGCACCTACCGGCCAGAAGAGATTTCCTCCAATATTTTGCGGAAACTTGTGAACGACGCTTCCGCTATCACTGGCGATGAGATCAAGGACGTCGTGATCACATGTCCAGCATATTTTGGCGTCGCGGAAATCGAGGCAACAAAGCGCGCTGGCACGATCGCGGGGCTTAACGTGCTCTATGTGATTCCCGAGCCAACGGCCGCCGCAATCGCATACCAGATCGACCTGACGGAGCCGCAGAATATCCTTGTGTATGATCTTGGCGGAGGAACATTCGACGTAACGCTGATCCGAGTATCAAGCAGAGAGATCACCGTAGTGGCGACGGACGGAGACGTGCGCCTCGGAGGGGCTGACTGGGATGAAGACATCGTCGGATTCCTTGCACGGGAGTTTGAGACTCAAACCAGTACGCCGGCACAGGAGTTGACGGGCGATGTCGAAACCTACCAACAACTTCTCAAAGACGCCGAGGGAATCAAGGTCCGGCTTTCAACTGCAACCAAAGTCTCTCACAAATTTTATTTCAAGTCGGACAGCGCCGTAGTCGAACTCACGCGCGACAAGTTTGAAGAACTAACTATGCCAAGGCTCCAACAGACAGTGAATTTCTTGGAGTCGATGATCAAGTTGGGAGAAGCTCGGGGCATCGGCAAAGACAAGATCAACAAGTTGCTTCTTGTTGGTGGTTCGACCTACATGCCTCAGATAAAATCGCGCCTAAGCTCGTATGGCTTTGAGATCGTTCAGTTCGATCCAAATCAAGCCGTAGCAAAAGGCGCGGCAATTTTTGGACACCGCGCAGCACTTGAAGAACGCATTGTGATTAAACTCGCCGAGCAGACCGGACAAGCAGCAGACTCCATCGACCTTGCGGCTGTCACGGATGCCGACCGGCAAAGTGCTGCTCGCAAAGTGGCTGCCGAAGAGGGAATGACGCTGCCAAGCTTAGAGAAGCTAATCGGCCCAAGAATTAGCAACGTAACTTCGAAAAGCTTTGGCGTGGTCGTGATCGATGACGACGCGACAAAACGGAAGGTTGTCAGAAACCTTGTTGTTATTCAGGACCCCGTGCCGAAAAACATTACGGAACGCTTTTCGACCAACGAAGATGGTCAAAGCGATGTTGAGATCCGCATTATGCAAAACAAGCAAGCGACGGATAAGGCTGAGCTTAGCGATTGCAATCCCGATCCCGTCGGCACTGCTGTCCTGACATTCGCGCGCCCGTTACCGAAGGGATCCCCTATAGAAATTACGTTCCGGCTTGGACCTGACGGCAGGCTCTCAGTTCACGGGCGCGATTTGACCACGAATGGGGAAATCGACGCAGAATTCGAGATGGAAGGCGTAATGTCGAATGAGGAAGTCGAACAGGCGCGCAGCCGCGCGCTGTCGATGACCGTCGTCTAGGAAAAAAAATGGAAGCTGTTGGCATCGACCTCGGCACTACATTCTCCGCCATTGCTCATATCGACAGCGATGGAAGGCCGGTTGTCATTTGCAATGAGCGGGGAAAGTCGGTCACGCCATCGATTATCTGCTTCAAGGATGGCGCGGTTGTGGTCGGAGAGGAGGCGCGGGAGCTCCAGGCGATCGGCCTTCCCACTGCGGCATTTTTTAAGCGGGAAATGGGACAAGAAAGCTGGGCCTTCCCGGCGAATGGCAGAACTTATTCTGCGGTAGACCTTTCTGCGCTCATTCTTGCTCAACTCAAACGCGATGCGGAGTGCGCGCTAAAAAGGCCCGTTATTGACGCCGTGATAACTGTGCCTGCTTATTTCCGTAATGCGGAACGCGAAGCGACGGTCGCCGCCGGAAAGCAGGCAGGCCTGAATGTTCTTCAGATTGTGAACGAACCAACCGCGGCCGCAATTGCTTACGGTTCTCGGGTAAGTGCCATCGGTAAGATCGTGCTCGTCTATGACCTTGGCGGCGGCACTTTCGATGTAACCCTTCTGCGTATCGGCGCCGACGAGATTCGCGTGCTGACTTCGAATGGAGACCACGAACTGGGGGGCAAGGATTGGGACGACCGTATTCTGCAGTTTGTAAGAAGGCGGTTCATGGACGAGTTCGGTACCGATCCGACGGCAGATATTGAATCCGTCGGCGATCTGTGGATTCGCGCGGAGGACGCCAAGAAGCAACTCTCGGCGGTCCAATCGACGCGGATATCACTCGTGCACGAAGGGAATCGTGGCAACTACGAAATCAATCGACAGAAATTCGAGGAAATAAGTGCGGACTTGTTGGAGCGCACGATTTCATTGACACAAAATGTTCTTGATGGACAAAAGCTCAGCACAAAGGATGTCGGTGGCGTGCTGTTGGTGGGCGGGTCAACGCGCATGCCGATGGTCCAGGAGTTCATCAAGCGCCAGTTCAACCAATCACCGCTGGCAGGTGTAAACGTCGACGAAGCTGTCGCTGCCGGCGCCGCGTTGTTGGCGGCCGAGCGTGTGGGCCGGGCAATGCCGAGCCTGCCTGGCTCAAAGGTGCCTCCTTCTATCGGACCGCGCCGGCGCACGGTCGATGTCACCAACCACAGCTTGGGCATGATCGCTGTGAACGCGACTCGAACTGCGTATGTGAACAGCATCATCCTGCCGAAAAACCAGGTGATCCCGTGCGTTCAGAGCAAGCCTTATCAACATCGCGCGCGGCGCCAAAGTTCGTTGGAGGTCTATATCACGCAGGGTGAGTCAGAGTTGCCCGCGCAGGTGAGTTATTTGGGCCGGCACACCGTCCATGATATTCCGTCAAACGCAAAGGGGCTCACAATCATAGATGTTGAATATCACTACGACGAGAGCGGAACGGTTCAAGTTGGCGCGAAAGTAAACGCCACCGGACAAGAACTGCGCGTCACCGTTGATGCGCTGCCGCCAGACGTTCCGGCACGTTTCGCTAAGCCACCCGAGGCCGACACCGTCCCCCAGCATGTGACGGCCTATCTGGCGTTCGATTTGAGCGGCTCTATGAGCGGCGATCCGTTGATTGAGGCCCAGAAGGCCGCGCATGGTTTTTTGAACCACAGTGATCTGACTCATTGTTCGATCGGCATTATAGGGTTCTCGGACAGCGTCGCTACCAAGCTGCGAGCCAGCCAGAATTCCCAGGAAGTCGAGAAGGCGATTGATGGCTTGGTCGTTTGCGAAACTGGTGTCGGCAACGGTGACCAACCATTCGATGAGCTGCTCCGACTCATGGGTGGCGCTGACGGGCCGCGGTTCGGTGTCGTGCTCGCCGACGGCGTATGGTCTAACCAGCCGCATGCGATATCAAGGGCGAAAGCCTGCAAGGACGCGGGAATTGACCTGATCTCAGTTGGATTTGGCGGTGCCGACGAAGCTTTCCTGAAGCAGATCGCTTCGTCTGACGAGGGGAGTTTCTTTACGAGCCTCGGCGGCTTGGTCGAGACTTTTTCAAACATTGCGCAGGTATTGACGGAAACCGGTGGTGGCCTGTCTTCAGCACCGCCCGCACCGGGGAAAAGGGACGCTTTCAATTTCCTAAAGCGAGGCTGATGTAGAGCCTCCATGGACCAGCGCCCGAACTACTACATGTTGCTAGGCCTTGACCCAGCGGAAGAGGACGCGGGGACTATCGCAAAAGCTATTCAAAACAAGAAGAACCAGTGGTCGACCGAGAAGGTGAAAGGTTCTCCCGAGCAGCGCGCGGAAGCGACCCTTAACCTGGATAGGGTTCCCGATATCCATGCAACGTTGAGCAATCCAGAGTCGCGCCGCGAGGAGGCCGACGGCGCGCGTCGTCTTGCCAAAGAAGAGCGGGTAACACGTCTAAAGTCATTGGACGACATGATTGCCGTTTTGCGCGCAGGCGGAATCTGTACCAGCGATGACATCGCGACACTCGTGAAGGATCTTGGTGGCACATTTTCACAGGCTGAAGTGACGGATCGGGTTCGCGCGGCCGGCCTTTCCATCGATGTTCTAGGTGCAGCGCCAACAAGATCGGTAGATGCCACGAAGTCGTTTCTGAGTCCGGACCAAATGACTCAGCTGCGGCCCAACTTGAAAATACTTGGTGTTCGTACGTTATACGAATTCTTGCAAATGGATTCCAACTCGTCCACTCCGAGTCTGTTCCAGCGCGCTGTTGAGCGTGATCAAAAGCTTTTTCAGACCGGAAATAACAATGCAGAGTCGAATGCAGCAAAGGCGCTCTGCGCGCAATGCAAACTAATTTTCAGCAGTGACGATGAGAAGAAAAAGTACAACAATTCGCTGGCGATCGAAGCGATGGACGGCATGAAGCGCCGCATTGATCTTGCGGGCCGCCGCAAAAAGTTTCTCTCAGCCAAGCAGCTTGATGAACTTGTCAGACAGGCGCGCGAGAGCGGTGTAGGGACGGGCGACGCGCGTGCGTTTGTTGAAGGCTTCGCGGCAACACGCAAATGGGACGTCGAACGAGTCGAGAAACTCTCCTCGGAGGGCCTCCGTCAATGTGGGCATTGCTCAACTTTGGCGAAGGCGGCGAACGCAGAACATTGCGGTAAATGCGGGCAACCACTCACAATTAACTGTCCACGTTGCGAGCGCCTCATGCCAACCGAACTCTCAGCTTGCACGGGATGCGGCTTTCCGATCGGTGACTGGAACTGGATAAAGATCGAGGTCGACAAAGCGGGCTTACTGGCTAGCCGGCGCCAGATCGACGAGGCCGCCAGCTCGCTAAGGACCATCTGTAAGAATTGGCCCGGGTGGAAGATCGCTGAGAACCAACTCTTAGCCGTTGAACGTCTCGTTAGCGAAAGGCAAAGCAATCGGACGCTGCTCGAAATGCTTCTTCGTGAGAAAAAACTATTCGCAAGCCAAATCGAGATTGAAAAATTCAAACGCGCATGGCCCTCCGAAGATGTCGTGAGGTTCCAGGAAACCGCTACCGAAGGGATCCATCGTGCAAGTCGAGAGTTTGATGCTGCGGAGAAACTGCGTCGCAAGGGTGATAGTGAGGGTGCGGTCGCGCAGTACAAGAACGCACTCGCGATCTGCGCTGACTATCTCGATGCACAAAAAGCCCTTGCAAACCTCCCGCCCGCTCCACCGGGAAACCTCATCGTCACTGTGCAAGGGTCCAGCTTTCAATTGCGCTGGACAGCGACGGATAAAACCTCTGACAGCTATGTGGTGGTTAAGAAAGCACGCGGATCACCGGCGAACCCGGAGGATGGAATTGAATGTTTCACAACCAGGGACACCGTCGGAACGGATTCGAGCGTGCAAGAGGGTGTCCCGTGGCACTACGCGGTGTTTAGTCGCCGTGACAAAGTCATATCCAACGGCGCGGGGCGAAGTGGGCCGCATTTAAGAACAGCCGGTGTGGAAGCGTTGCATGTTGTTCCAGGCGAGCGGGAAGTGTCGATCCGGTGGCGTCCGCCGAACGGTTGCCTGCGTGTCGAGGTGTGGCGCCGCACTGACTTTCCACCAGACCGACCGGGCAATGGAACAAGAGTATCATGTTCGCTTGATGCAGCGCATGACGTTGGTCTCAACAACGACAGCGTTTACGGCTACCTTGTTGCGCCCGTATTTGAAAACCCTCTCGTTCCGAACGCGACCATAGCGGGACCGGCAACCACCTGCTTGGTAACACCGACATCACTGCCGGGACAGATAACGGATCTCCGGGCGCAGCGAGAAGGCGATATTCTCAAATTATGGTGGACCGACCCTGGACCAAGCGTTCAATTCCAAATTCGACAGTGTGCGGTTAGGCCCAATATTTCTCCTGGAACAGTGCTGTCGAAGGAAGACGCGGATCAAATCGGTTCACTGGTTCCAACTATTGGTCCGGGTCACGCGCAACTGAACGCCATCGAATCGGCTGAGGTGCACTTCATACCATTTAGCCTTAAGGCGGCGATGGCGGTGGCAGGCCAGCCAATCAGCGTCGTTTTGATCAAAAGGCCTCTGGACTTAAAGGCCGATACGGATGGTCGCGATATTCGGCTGACCTGGACTTGGCCGAAGGGTATGACGCAGGCAGCGGTGTGTTACAGCTATGATGGTCTGCCTGAGATGCCGCTGGGACAAGGGATCATTCGAAAGGATGTTAGCCTAGAAGAGTACACGCGGGCCGGTCTTTTTACGGTCCCTAAGGCAGAGCGTCGTCGCCACTATATTTCGGTGTTCATGCTCGCTCGAAATGGAGAGCTTCATTCTGAGCCCGCGACCGTTGTTGCCGCGATGGGACAGCACCGCGAATTTACGTACAGAATAGTTCGTCCGCGGAGAGTGTTCGGCATCCAATGGGGCAGCCGTTCCCAGCCAGAACTCAGAATAACTGGAAACGGAAAACTGCCGGCAACGATTTTGGTAGCAAAACCCCGAGTCATTCCACTCAGTTCCGACGACGGAAGAAAACTTGTTCGCCTTCCAGAACTTTCGGTCAACGGTCACTACTCAATCCCGATTGCAGAGATGTTGGCCGAGGGAAACTTGAAGGCGAAACTATTTTTTGAGAATCCCAACGATGTTCAGGAGATCAAACTCAACCTAAGTGCGTGAGACAGGAATTCGAAGGCATGCCCGAGATTCTCTACAGACTACGCCAATTTTTTCGCCAAAAAGGCCGTCGGATGCGGGGCGAGATTCGCGGACGCGTGGCTTTTTCCAAAGACTTGTGTCCGTTCTGCTTCGACTATTTCCGCATGGCCGATGCTCCCTTTCGATGTGTGAATCGGCGCGGGTGCAAGCAGGAGGTCGATGCAGTATTGAAGGATAAATGGCAGGTCGGAACGCCGCAGGGCAAGGTGCTGACCGCTAACGGTTTTCGTCACAAGCTAGACTGCTCCGAATGTAAGTATCCTACTGAAAAGCGTCTTTGTCCCAACTGCCATCAGGAATTGCCGCATACGCTCGGAGACTACGAAAATCTGATTTTCTCAGTGGTCGGTGCCAAAGCTTCTGGGAAAAGCCATTACTTTCCAACGTTGATCGAGTTTTTAAAAAATACAGTCGGCCCAGATATAGGGTTTACAATTCAAGCCTTCGGCGACGAAACAATGAGGCGCTATCAGGAGGATTACCGGGACCAGCTACTAGAAAAGAAGCAGGTAATCGACGAAACCCAGTCGGGACATACGGACGTCCGGTCGCGACTACCGCTCGTGTTTGTATTGAAGTTTTTCAAGCAGTTTGGTGACAAAAAACGCATCATCACGAAAGTAGTCACGCTAGCATTCTTTGACACCGCAGGCGAGGATATGAACAGCGAAGACACAATGTCTTTCGTCAACAAATATATCTACCGATCCAACGGAATTATTCTATTACTAGATCCATTGCAACTAGCGCCAGTGCGCGCTCGTGTTGGCGATGGGATTGTATTACCTGAGCGACACACCGAGACGAGCGACATAATAAGCCGGTTGGATTCGCTTATTCACCTCGGAACGAGTCTAGGTGCTGAAGCCCACATTGATATTCCAATTGCCATCGCGCTTTCGAAATTTGACGCGGTCGAAGATCTCGTCGATGCACAGCTCCGGGTACGGCAAAACTCAAATCACGTTGGCAAGTTCGATCTGGCAGACTTCCGGACGGTAGACGCCGAGGTTCAAGCCTTAATCGATAGCTGGGGTGCCGCCTATGTTATCGAGCAGGTCAGAAGCGCATTTCGGCGATCGGGCTTTTTCGCATTCACAGCTTTGGGCGCCAGTCCGCAAGGCCGAGAAATAAAAAATATTCGTCCACGCCGCGTCGCCGATCCTTTTCTCTGGTTGTTGCATCTCCACGGCTTAGTCCCGGGACGGTGAAGAGAAACCAAAATGCACGTATTGCAGACCGAGTACACATCATGCAGGCGAGGTTTGGGCGCCGGAAGCGGATTCCAAATGCGGCGCGCCTCTCGTGGCGTGACACCGGATGAACTTGCAGAGATCGCGCGGCTGGGAAACTATCGGTCTCCGAACTTCCCCGCATCGATTCCAGTGGCGGATCGGGCTTATCCAGTCGCGCTGAGATACCTACCCCTGCAATCTGGTCGGCGTGCTCTCATTCACTCAGCATATTCGGGCTTGGACTACTCCGGTCGAGGAGGAAATTTCATGGCTCACGCCTTGGTTTTCCAAGATGGACCTCCAGCGCAACTTCCGACAGATTATTTTGATTGGGCCGGATGGAAGTCCTCGTTGTCCTCTGACGAAGATACCAATGACCCGCCCAGCGAATTGGAGGCGCTCGATCTTTCACAAATGTCTGTTCCCGAGAATGGACCGAATATCATAGGGAGCGATCAGAAGGCGCTGTTGACAGACTTGGTTTCAAGCCTCTTTTTTATCCAAGAGACCGGGCGAAAAATTGTCATACGTGCCGACGCTACTGACGGCGTCTCATGGATTGCTGCCATTTTACAGCTATTACCGTTCCGCCATGCCCTAAAGCTTTCAGTTTCTACCTATCAGTTCGACGCAACTGATTGCGCAGATATCAACGCTACCGTCGAAGGGACGCGGTTCAGCTTCAACCAGACCCAACGTGATATTGAATTCTTTATCTTCGAGCCCCGCACTGGCCTGCGTTCACGGCTTCCCAGTACAAATGCGGACCTCTCGGCGGCTGCTCAAAGATACGCACGGACTGTGTCCGAATGGCTCTTCGACGAGCCAAACATCCTTGCCGAGTACAAACGATTCGCCGCTGGGTTTCTTCAAGATGACGTAGATCGTTCGCTTGCCGATGGACTGTCTCTATTTGTGCAGTCGCGGGCGGACACGCTGGTGACTGATGATCAGTTCTCTAGACTTGCTAGCTTCGTGAAACACTTTACGCGACCCGGTGCCTGGGCGCGGTCAGTGGAATTGCTAAGGCATCTTCTAAAAAACTTTGCCGGTCGGCCGACAACTGGCAGCATTAAGCAAGTAATGGAGGTTATTTTTTGCGCCAAGGATACAGCTGGCACGAAACAGCTTTCCGAATTTGGATTTGACGCTTGGCAGGAGTTATTTCTCGATACCGTAGGGGGAGGAAATGCATCACCGGCTGAGCTCGATGACTATTGGCGCCGCCTTGTCTCGACTTTTTCGAATGAAATTGAGCCTAGCAGGTTGCTCGAACGCGATTTTGTGGAGGAATTATGCAGGCACTATCCGGAAATGGCTGCACATAGTTTCGCAATAGTCGCTCGTTACCTCGCTATCGGGCTCAGTACACCAACTGAACTTGCAACGTCGCCCCCATTTTGTGCACTTCTAGAGGAGGCTATGAAGAGAGCGGACGCTTCGGATTGTCTGGAGTCGTTATTTTCCGCGATTCGCGATCTTGATGCTCTTGCTGGCGCTTTCGCTCATTTGGCGACCAAACGGAATCCCGTGCTAGCGGTCAGCCTTCTTAAACTCAATGCGGCTAGGCCGGAAACAAATTGGCAGCTCCGTCAGCGTCTTTACGATATGGGCGCAGCGAATTTATTGCGGGACGAATTTGAAACACTGATGCGCGGCAGTTCCGCTAATGATCGTTTTGCCCAGTACGCGCGATCTGCAGAGAAGACCGTTCCGCACTTTTGGCGTGAATGCAAAGCTGAGCTGTTGGAAACTTATTGGCGAGGCCTGCCACCGGCCGGCCAGGTGAAGCAAGCTGGAGAATGGGTTCAGGGTTCGATACCGGCGTATGCTGCCCGGTCCCTACATGTCGAGTTGTTGAAGAAGGCGAATGAAGCGATTGCTATTGATCTTTCGGATAAATCTGCGGCTCTACTGGCGCAACGCATTGCTGCACTGGCCACTGAGTACTCAGTCAATTTGATCCCAAACCGGCCACAAATTCGCGAAGTGCTGCACCGCACGCTTAAAGTACGGCGCGCCAGCGACATGATTGCCGTCCTTCAAAGCTCACAGGATGCCATTCAGTATCTGTCGGAGCCTGAATATGTTTTTTTTGTTCGACAAATTTTGGACCAGCCAATTTTGTTTGAAATGGCGTCGACCGAGATCACATCGGTGTTGCGCATGATTGTCGCCCCGAAGAATGGGCATGTTGTTTCCCAGATATTCAGCGCCAAGGTCGTCCAACTACTTGCAAAGCGGAAGACGCGCCAGCGAGTCGCCGCAGCAGTATTTGCCGCCGTTGAGGTCGAAGTATCTACCACTCCGCAATTCTCGGTCGGGCTCATTGATCGGCTGGCCACGGACTTAGCGCGGAGACACAATCGTGAAATCGAGGACATAATGCGCGCGACAAGACGCATTGTGCTGGAAGGGCCGGGATCAGCGCGGAAGACGTCAGAGAATGGAATACGACAACTGCAAAGTCTCATCGCGCAACGGCAGAACACGTCGAGTAACGTTCTTCGAAATCTACTTCGCCGAATTGGAGACCGCGTAATGGGGCGCAGTAAATGAGTGATCGTCCATAGTTAGATTGACCAGGAGGGGGCATGCCACAGATCATTGGCGGTATCATTCTCGTCGTGCTAGCCATCGCGGCCGCAATTTGTGCCGTGATGCTATTCCTGACAGTTGGCGCCGCATACGGCTGCTTTTCTGCCATGGCAAATTACGTGCAGGCATTTCAAGACAATGTGAGGCCGGAAAAACCACCTGGCACACCATAGGTCAACGATGTTTCCGAGCGAACCCGCGATAAAAAGCTATTTCTTTGGTAAGGGATACAAAGATCTCTCCGCCACGATAAGCGCTAGTTGGCAAGCGAATCAAAAGACGGCTGAAGCGCATTTTGCGCAATCCGATAAAGGCGAAATGCTCCCGCGGGCATTTCATATCGGCGCAGGTTTGTCTGTATTCATATTCGGAACGGCATTCTTTCTACTATTGTCCGCGGTCCATGTTGCTGTGCTCGGCGCCATATTTTTGGCGATGTATATATCGTTCTCGACTTTGTGGTTATTCGAACGGGCATGGCTTGCCATGCACGGCTTCTTCACTGTTTGCCCATCGTGTCACTCGCGAAAACCACTACCGGCGTATGTGTGCTCATGTGGAGCGACACATACACGACTGATTCCATCGAGCTACGGAATACTCTATCGTCTTTGTAATTGTGGAAAGCGGCTCCCAGCAACATTTTTTCTTAACCGTGGGAAACTGATTTCCAAGTGTCAGGATTGCGGGCATTTCCTTTCGCGAGCTCATACCGAGGCAAAGAAGTCTTTCGTGCCCGTCATAGGCGGTCCGTCTGCGGGAAAAACGGCTTATCTCACCTGGTTGGTTGCGGATCTGGGCCAGAGGGCGTCCGAGGCGGGACTCGATATGGAGTTCTTGGATTCAGCAGACAAGGACGCTTTTGAAACGCGACTTTCATCATTGCAAGTGGGCCATATGCCTGAGAAGACGGTCGAAACGACGCCGTCGGCATTCAACATCGTCTTTTCTATCCACGGCAACCCGCAGCGAAATCTCTACCTCTATGATCCCGCAGGTGAAGCTTACGCAGGTGAAGCAGAACTCATTCCGCATCGATTTCTCGACTACTGTTCCGGTATCCTGCTGCTCGTGGATCCGTTCTCTATAAGCGCGGTGCAAAAGCGTTACGGGGTCGACCCAGAGAGTCCGGGTGAGCTTCGGCCGAGCAAGCTTCGTCCCGATGACCTTTTAGATCGTCTCATCTTTGTTCTGGAAAAGTATTTTCATCTTGATGCTGCATCGGCGATCTCAATCCCGATTGCCATTGTTTTGACAAAGGTTGATGCGTTCGATCTTCGGTCGGTGCTTGGTCAGGGAGGCGATGAAGGTCACCTCATTGAAGCGGCACTTCGAGACTGGGGTATGACGCCGCTGGTCGAAATACTGCAAGCGCGGTTTTCCCGGCGTCGGTATTTTACAAGCAGTGCCGTTGGGTTGTCGCACAAGCCTGATGATGCATACCATCCATGCGGAGTCGCCGAGCCGTTTGACTGGTTGATGGCGGAATCCAACACACAGCTATTTGAGCAGACGCTAGACGGCGCGGTCACTGCCGCGAAGAGCGGCTATCTTTTCGGAACGGTTCCCAAAGCAACAGTTGGTATTGTTATTGTCCTTGCGCTAATAGCCATCATCTTGACGTGGGGAATTTCCCAGCTCCTAGGAGGTGAAGAAACACCAGCGTCGAACGCCGCCGTCGCGACCAAATCGGTGTCCGACGGCACTACGCCTTTGGCCAACACACCGACTCTCGATAACTCCGGCGGATCTGGCTTAGGTCAATTGCAATCCGGGTCTGGAGACGTCCAGCCTGTCCCGGACAATTCCGCAAATCAGCCTTCACTGGCAACCGCTGCAAAGCCAAGCTTCGATTGCTCCGCGGCGAAACAGTGGGCAGAACTTCAGGTGTGCTCGAACGCGGATCTTGCCCAGAAAGATCAGGCGATTGCCGACCTGTATCATGCTGAGAGAGCCCGACTTGATCTGTACGATACGAACGCCGTCCTCGTTGAGCAACGAAGCTGGCTCCGCGAGCGAAATGCTTGTGAAACAGCCACCGATCCGCCGCAATGCCTCGAAGCGTCCTATGAGTCTCGGTTGGCTCAGCTTAAAAGCAGAGTAGCTTGGGCGGGTTCTGAAGGAAGCGCGACTTTACCGAGTGAAGGCGGGACGGCATCAACCGTCCTGACCCTGGTTCTAAATCCCGGTGTCGCAAAAGATATTTGGACGACAAGCGTCTATTCATATGCGTCTGGTGGCGGTGGACCTGGCGGTGGGCTCGCAAACGATCAGCTAAGGGTTGGCGGTTGGGGGGACCAGTATTGGTCTTTGATTCAATTTGATCTCGCAAACTATCCAGTCCGTGCGCGAAGCGCGATCCTGAAGCTGTACAACGGCCCGTCTCAGACGAACTCAACCGCGTTTGACGTCTACGTGATTGACGAATCGTGGGGCTGGCAGATAGGCGACAGACTCTGGTGGCGAAATCGGCCGACTGCAATGCACAAAACTATATCTATGCCCGCGCCGGATCCGGATTCTTGGGTTTCGATCGACATCACGGATATCTACAATAGTTGGCAGTCTCGCATACAGACAAATTTTGGAATTGCGCTCATTCCAGTGTCCACGAACAATGCGTTTGACCAATTCCGGAGTTCGAGATTCGCGGACGAAGAATACAGACCGCGCATTGTCATCACCCCTGATTGAAAATGGCGAGAAGGAGCACGCGCCGAAGGGCGAAGCTCTTAAGAGCCATTTACGGCTGTAACGACTAAGTGAGGGGGTTCAGAGGGAACTCTGGCGGATTTCAGTTCTGTGCTGCTTGTTTCAGCAGGGAAGTTGGAGTCAGTTCACAGAAAGAGGATAGAGGCCAATGGCAGACAAGACAGTTACGGTAGAAGGCGGAAAGTACTATACGGTTGGGGAATATAGCGGCACATACTATGTGCGGCGCGGCGGTAAGGGCTTTTCGGGAACCGATATCGGCAAGGCGAGATCGTTTGACGATGCGCTTGCCATAATCAAGTCGGACTCAGGAAAGCGAATAAAGAATATAAGCTAGAGGTTTTCGACCATTTAGGTCGGCCCAGGGGCTGATTTTGGATCGACGCTCGGCCGTCGCATTTCCGGGTGGCCAGGTGTCGACAGTCTTTTCTCTTGGCAAGTTCTTCTGGACACGCTTTAATTGTGCAGTCGGAGGCTGCTCCAAAAAACGAGCATGGACCTCGCGCGGCGCGAAAACACAACAAATGCGCGCCGGGCCAAGCGACATGGAACCGTAACAATCGGGGGAATGGTGGTGAGCCCGGCGTATGAACACAGTTTCCAAGACGAGTGAAGAGTCGGCGTACAGTTCAAAATGGCGTGACATCGAAAATTATCGCTGGATGGTCCCGCTTCCCCGCCTCGGATGGGCGTGGGAATTTCTCCGCCGCAGTCCGCGCTATCGATCCGTGTTTGCAGCCGCCTTGGTTGCCAACATGGCACCGGAGGATGCGGCGGCCGATCCGGAAAAGAACCGATCCCTCTGGCCTTTGGTGCGTCTTCGAAGACCCAGATCGTGATGCACGCGATGCCGATGTCCTCTGGCAACGCGGTGTGTGTGGCGGTGTCCTACCAGTCGCGGCTTTGGTACATCCAAGCGACGGCACGTCGCGGCAGCTCGATTTCGCGCGGATGCAATGCCGCGTTACGGTGCACCGCAATGATGATGTGCAGCATGTCTTGTTCTCAGACGGTGGCCGTTCGCTCCAATTGGAGGTGAGCGGCAACCGGCCGCTCGACAACGCGATGCTGCTGACGCCGGCCTTGCCGATCTGCAAGCTCGCCGCCAGCCGGTTGCTTGGGGTCAAGCGGCTATCGGATCTGACGACGCATGGGCTATTGCGCCCATCGCTTTATCCGAGGGAGCGGCGCGCGCCGCGACTCATGCGTGTGGCCCAGGCGCTTGATGGCTGGCTCGGCGAGGCCACCCATCGTGAAATCGGAACAGCGCTCTTCGGCGCTGCCCGGGTGGAGCGCGACTGGAACCATCCTGGCGGCCACGTGCGCGATCAGGTCCGCCGCGCGATCGGCTACGGCCGGACATTGATGGATGGCGGGTATCAACGGTTCCTGAACTGAGCTGTCGGTCTATTGCAGCAGATGGCGGTAGCCATTCTCGGTCATCCAGCGCGCGCGCCTGAGATGGCTTGCGAGCGCACGCCTGGCGCGTTCGGGTTCCTTGTTCGGGTCGATGCCGAGAACGATCCTGCAAATTTCGTCTTCTTTCGCGCCGTCGGCGCTGGCGTCCAGCAGCCGGAGATAGACCACGAAGTGCTCACGGTCATAGTCGGTCAGACCGTCCGACCAAGGCGCGTCATCCATGATCGCCGCGCCATTCGAATTTTGCTTGGACATTGGACCCTTTAGCAACTGAAACGCATCTGCAGTTTTCGGCCCGCCAGCGCGTTGACCGAACGATAGTCGATGTCGATTTGCGTCGTGATTCAAGATTGCATTCGGCGCGAATTTTTCCACCGGATTTTGGCCGCCCGCGCGTGCCGCGCGCCGGGCTCTCGCGCGCCGAGCCCATCTTCTCGCTACGCTCGAATCTGGTCTCGGCCCTTCGGGCTTCGATCCCTGGCGGATGACCCGCGCTGGTCGCGCGGATCGAGTGGGAGAGCAACCGGCGGTCGCACTCGGTTCCGCGGCTTCGCCGCTCCTGCGGGTGCGCCGCTGCGCGCGCCTTCGGCGCCGCCGGTCGCTCGCCGGCGCGCTCGTCCGCGCGAAGGGCGCGGTCTCCCGCAGCCTCCATTTTTCCGCACGGCTCCCGCCGTGGTCGTCCTGCTTCATGTCGGAGCTAACGCTCCGGCTCGATCGTGGGACCGCTGGCGCTCGGCCGCGCCGCATCCCCCGTCCTGCGCGGCCCGCGACCTGCGACCGCGGGCTTGCTCGGACCGGGTGGCCCCTCGGCGCGGCCGCCCGCGATCTCGGATTGAAGAGAAGATCTAAGGCCAGCGCGCTGCCGCGCGCTGACTTTGTTTGATGCAATTCCCCTCCGCGGGAGTGGGCGGCGCTCCCTTCTAGGCCCGCCGCGGCGTGCCGCAACGCGCAAGTGCGCGTCCTCCACTTCGTTCCGGCCCTGCGGGTGCAGCCCGCCTCTGACGGCGGGCCTCTCCGGTCGAAAGACGCCGCCCACCCCCGCTTACGGGGAATTGCGGGCGCGAGGTCCGAGCAGGAGGCGCCTTATGAGCCAGACCCACCAGCATCAAGCCAGCGGCGCAAGCCGCATTTCGCTCTATGACGAAGTCACCGACCGCATCGTCGCGGAATTGGAGAAGGGTTGCGTCCCTTGGGTGCAGCCTTGGCAATCTTCCGGCGTCTCGCTTGGTCTGCCGCGCAGCGCCACCAGCCGCAAGTTCTATTCCGGGGTCAATGTTTTGATCCTGTGGGATGCCGTGATCCGGCGCGGCTTTGCCAGCCAAGAATGGTTGACCTTCCGCCAAGCGTTGAGTCTCGGCGGGCATGTCCGCAAGGGCGAGCGCGGCACGGCCATCTGCTACGCCGACCGTTACATCCCGAAGAAGGAACAGGAACGCGCGCGCGAGCAAGGCGACGAACCCAACGCCGTGCCGTTCCTCAAACGCTTCATCGTGTTCAATGTCGAGCAGTGCGAGGGCTTGCCAAGCCATATCGTCGCCGCGCCCAAACCCGTTCTGCCGTCCGAGTCATCGCCGGATACGGAAGCCTTGATTGCGGCGACAGGCGCGAAATTTGTCGAGGGCGGCGGCGAAGCCTTCTATCATCGCGGCGAGGATTTTATCCGGCTTCCTTATCGCGAAACTTTCCTCTCGCCCGCTGACTTTTATTGCACGGCGCTGCATGAACTCGGGCACTGGACAGCGCACCCCTCGCGCCTCAACCGCGATCTGCAGCACCGCTTCGGCTCATCGAGCTACGCGCGCGAAGAACTGATCGCGGAACTGACCAGCGCGTTCCTGTGCGCGCATCTGAACATCGTCCCGCAAATCCGCCACGCCGATTACCTGGGCCATTGGCTGCAAATCCTGAAAGAGGATTCCCGCGCGATTTTTCACGCAGCCAGCCAAGCCAGCAAGGCCACCGATTTCCTCCTCGCGTTTCGAGAGCCGCGAGAGGCCGAAATTCCGACCGCCGAGGCGGCGGAATAGGTGCATCCCGCACCAACCCGGCCCCGCCCGCTGATTGCGAAACCCACGGACAGGGCCGGTCCACTCCAACGCAGGAGCAGACCATCATGGAACTTCAACACATCGAACTCAGCAAGCTCAAAATCTCCAAATGCAACATGCGCTACCGCGACCCGGAGCCGGATGTTGCCGACATTCTGCCGAGCATCCGCGCCAAGGGCGTCTTGCAGCCGCTCATCGTGCGGGCCGAGGACGGCAAGTTCGGCGTCGTGGCGGGACGGCGGCGCTTCTTCTCGCTTCGCGCCGTCAAGGCGGAATGCGGCGAGGTCGCGGCTCCGCCTTGCGCGATCATGGCGGAAGGCGACGACGCCGAGGCCATCGAGGCATCGTTGCTCGAAAATGTCGCGCGCCGCGACCCCGATCCGATGCGCGAATACGAAACCTTCGTGCGGCTCATCAAGGAGGGCCGCACGGTGGACGGCATCGCCGCCACCTTCGGCATGACGACGACGCAGGTTCGCCAGCGCCTTGCGCTCGGCAATCTACTTCCCAAGATCAGGGACGCCTATCGCGCCGAAGACATTGACGACGAGACGGTGCGGCATCTGACGCTCGCCTCTCTGGCGCAGCAGCGCAAATGGCTGCGCCTGTTCAACGACCCGCATCAGCATTGCCCGCGCGGCCACCAGCTCAAGCAATGGCTGTTCGGCGGACAGCAGATCAGCACCACCCACGCGCTGTTCAAGTTGGCCGACTACACCGGCCAGACCATCGAAGACCTGTTCGGTGAGGACAGCTACTTCGCCGACGCCGACTTGTTCTGGGCCTTGCAGAACCGGGCGATCGCCGCCAAGCGGGATGCGCTTCTCAAGGCCGGATGGGCGGACGTGGAGGTGATGGAGATCGGCCAGCGCTTCGCGCAATACGAACACGTCAAGGTGCCGAAGAAGAAGGGCGGCAAGGTGTTCATCGCCGTCAGCCATGACGGTGCCGTCGAAATCTTCGACGGCTGGCTGACGCAGAAGGAAGCCAAGCGTCTTGCCAAGCAGGAAGAACGTGAAGCCAAAGGCGCGGCAAGGGAGAGCAGCGGCACGGCGAAGCCCGCCATGACGCAAGCCCTCACCAACTATGTGGACCTGCATCGCCACGCGGCTGTTCGGTTGGCCTTGCTCGCCCATCCAAGCGCCGCGTTCCGGCTCATCGTGGCGCACATGATCGCGCCATCGGGCAATTGGAGCGTCAAGCCTGATCCGCAGACAACCCGCAATCCCGCCATCCGCGAGAGCATCGCATCAAGCGCGGCGCAGAAGGCGTTCGATGCCGAGGAACAGGCCCCCCATTGCTGGCCGGGATGGTCCGAGGACGCGGACGAGTTGAGCCGGGAACCCGAAACGGCGGACGTGTTTGCGGCGTTGCTCGCCAAATCCGATGGGGAAGTCATGCGGATTGCAGCCTTCCACATGGCCCGCAGCCTCGCGGCGGGCAGCGACGTGGTGGACGCGGCTGGCGCGCGTCTGGCCGTCGATGCGCGCGCGCATTGGCATCCCGACGCGGCGTTTTTCGATCTCATCCGGGATCGCGCCACGCTCAATGCCATTCTGGCCGAGGTCGCCGGAGATGCCGTCGCCCGCGCCAATGTGGCGGAGAAAGCCAAGACCCAGAAGCAGATTGTCCGCGACTGCCTCGCCGGTGCCAATGGCCGGGTGAAGATCGAAGGCTGGCTTCCCGGCTGGCTGGAATTCCCGTTCCGGGGCTATGGCGATCAAGCCGTGACAGCACAGGCGGATGACGGGGAAACGGAGGACGACCGCGCCGCCGCCTAGTTCGGCGGCGTGGTGAAGGGCGGCGGAGCGATCCGCCGCCCGACGGCTTAAACGCCGCTCAAATTGAAGACAGTGCAAATATCACAACGGGCGTACACTGGCAGCAGGAAGCTCGCTCAATTTTTTGTGTGGATTGCAAACGTCATGAGGTGAGCAGCCGCCGTGAGGCCAACAATCCGGCGTGCAGGCGGTCGATGCAATATCCGTCAGCTTGTTCGGATTGCAGACATCATGGGGAGCACAACCACCGTGCGGCCAGCAGTCCGGCGTACATGCCGAGAGAGCGGTGCTTCGGTTCTTGGCTGCGCGCAGTTTGCTTGAAAAGGTGCTCAGTTCATCTCGCCGTAGCGACAATCCAGTCTCGAAGAAATTGGCCACCACAGTTGCGCGAGACATGACGCACGGAAAAATGTCTCCAGAGCTCGTAACGCAGACGCGGTCTGATCCGCATCGACCGCATAACTCATCAAAATATTTATCGCCCATAGGCTGAACATCCGAAGCCCGACCGAACGCGCGCACGCTGTCGGAGCCGCAGTTCGTTACGCCCATACTAAAGAGGAAATCACGGGTGCGCTCAAAACCGTCACTATTTCCGGGCATGAGAATTATGCCGGCTCGCAAAGGAATTTGGTTTGAAACCATCATCCGAATCGCGGTCACAGTTCTCCTCCAGCTACCAGGCTTGTTGGTGATGCGATCATGAATCTCGGGGTCAAAGGAGTAAAAGGAAGTCGCCACAGAAACGTTGTATTTTTTGAAAAGGTCGACATGGCGTTTTGTGACGCCTGTGGCATTTGTAAAGACCTCAACGTTTAGCGATTTGCTATGCGCGAACGCTATCAGTCTGTCGATATACTTCACTAGGAGCGGCTCGCCACCAATAAACTGTATGTCTGTTACGCCTTGTCGGGCTCCTTGCGAGATAGCGTTTACCCAGTCTTCCTCTCGCATGCGTGTAACCAGCGGCATTTGGGGGGAAGAGTCATTATAGCAATGCCCGCAAACAAGATTACACTTCTGGGTAAGTTCAAGCCAAAGAAACCTCAAAGGAAGATCAACTGCCATGGTGGTCATAGGCCTAGCCCCTAGTCGAACCTCATTGCGTTACTTTAGGCGAAGGTATTAATGACCACAAGACGGTAAACCGTTAGTAATACTGTGGCGATCGGGCCTTCCAATGCGATCCAAGTCTGATGAAGTCATTGAGATTTACGAGCGACATGCGAGCGATTGGATACACGGACGAAGACTGCATTCCTTTGAACGGCCTTTCCTGAAGACATTTATAAGCCTGATGCCGGCGCGCCGATCCGTCTTGGACATCGGGTGTGGTACGGGCGAACCGATTGACCGATATCTGGTGGCCAACGGATGTGATGTGACCGCCATAGACGCTTCGCCTTCAATGATAGCGTTGGCAAAGAAGCACTTTCCGCAATTGAATTTCACGGTAATGGATATGAGGAAGCTATCGATCGATCGCAAATTTGATGGCTTGCTTGCCTGGAATAGCTTTTTTCACTTGGACCAGCATAGCCAAAATCAGATGTTCCCAATTTTCCGGAAACACTCGCAATTGGGCACTATACTGATGTTTTCGGCTGGCGCTTATTTGAGCGAAACGTTTGGCCAGCTTGGGGGAGAGTCTTTGTATCACGCGAGTCTAGATAACGCGCAGTATCACAGCCTGCTGGAGGAAAATGGGTTTGCCACTTTGACCGTACTGAATGATGCTGTCCAAGAGAATTGGCACGCGGTGTGGATTGCGCGTTGCGTAAAGTGACGCCTTGAAGATTCGCTTATGCCCAACCGATGACCAAATAGCTCTGCGCCAATGCTGTGTGGCGCGCATCGGACGCAGGAATTCGACCGCCAGAAGCGAAGCAATCCACCGCCCTTCTTGCTCCAAGTTCTAGTGGATTACGGCGAGTTACGGCTTTTGGTCGGCAGTTATGATTTGGGTGGCCTGGTTGGTCGGGGCTTGGAGAAGCGCACACCTTCACCCATGACGCCGTCGGACAGGAAAACGATTCCGGCTTTTTCAAGCGCTTGAATGACCGATTCGATGGTGTCCTCCTTGGGATAAGGACGATCCGTCTCGATGGCATTGACCGTGTTGATTGCAACCAGCGCCCGGTCGGCGAGGGCTTGCTGCGTCCAGCCCAGAAGCGCACGAGCGGCGCGGATTTGTCGGGATGTTGCCATGGCGGGCTACCATGGCGAGACGCAGGGACCGTCGGTTTTATTTGGGAAAAATTCCCAAATCTGCTACTATTGCGAGTACCGGCTTTCCTTTTCTAATCGAGGTCTCAGTGGAGAGCGCGAATCACAAGCTCCGCGACTTGCTTGCGTTTTGGAACGACAAGCGCGGTCAAAGAGACATGCCCTCCCGTGCCGACCTTGGCGTCGCGACCCTTAAGCCGTGGCTCGGCAATTTGGCGCTGATCGATATTTCCGGCGAAGGAGAAGCAGTATTTAGGCTTTGCGGGACGAATCTCCATGCCCGATTCGGCGGCGAAGTGACCCGGCGGGACGTGACCGCGCTTGGCCCGGAAATCGGCAAGTCGCTTCAGGATTGCCTCCAGCGGGCCTGCCGCAGCCGGGCGCCGGCGGAGGCGACGCACGAGCGCATCATCGACGGAGTCCCGGCTGCTTTCTGCGAACTCTGCCTTCCGCTTTCGGAGGACGCCATCCACGTCCATACCCTGCTGTTCGCCAGCTATCCGGTGACCAAGAAATGACAACAACGGCCAAAATTGCCACCGTCCAGAAGGGCGATGAACCGGGTGCCGCCGATACCGTGTTGCGTCTGTCGGCGCAGATCGTCGGGGCTTTTGTGGCGCACAATTCCGTGCCGGTGGCCGACGTGCCGGGCTTACTCAAGTCCGTTCACGCGATGCTGCGCTCGCTCGCGTTCAATCCCATGCCGGACATTGGAGATGTACCAAAGCCCGCCGTATCGATCCGCAAATCGGTGGCATCCGACTACATCGTCTGCCTGGAAGATGGCAGGAGACTCAAGATGCTCAAGCGCTATCTGCGCGCGCGCTATCAGCTCTCGCCGGAAGAATATCGCGCCCGATGGGGCTTGCCCGCCGATTATCCAATGGTCGCGCCCAACTACTCGGCGCAGCGATCCTTGTTCGCCAAGCGGATCGGTTTGGGGCGCTCTACGAGCCGCGCAAAGAAGCGTCGAAGGAGCGCATGACGTGAAGACAGTCTTGAACAAGATGAGGACCAACAAGCGCGAATGCAGCAAGATCGACGCGCATGTTGGGGGACAAGTGCGGCGCCGCCGCCTGATGGCGGGCATCACGCAGGAAGACGTCGGCAAGGTTCTCGGCATCAGCTTCCAGCAAGTCCAGAAGTATGAGAACGGCACCAACCGGATGAGCGCGGGGCGGCTGTATGTGCTCGCCAATCTGCTCAACGTGACCGTCAACGATTTCTTCGCGGGCCTTGATCCCATGAGCCAGGCCGATGCTGGCGTCGATGATGAATTGCGCCGCGTCGAACAGTTTGCGGCGAGCCGCGAAGGGATGAATTTGAACCTCGCATACCTTAATGCGCCAAGCGCGCGCGTCCGCAAGCTCGCGATTGAGCTGCTGCGGCTGGGCGTGGATCGCAGCGGCAAAGGTGAGGGCGCTTCGCGGGACACTCGAAACTAACTTTTGAATTGGCTGTAGAACACGCCAAGCCCCCGCGCTGGCGCGCGGGTTCGGTGCGGGTCGGTGGGCAATGCCAACACTCCTTTGCGTCCTTTCGGCAGCCCGAAATCGGCTCGCTTGAACCGAGCGGATCGGCAAGGCTGAGGCGCACATTGGCCGTCGCTTGCGCGCGTTCTTCTCCCGCGCCGGAGCGCTGGAACTGATTGCGATATCCCGTCGCGCGCCGCCACCGCGTTGAAAATGTCGGGTTTCGAGCGGGCGCGAACGGCATCTTTCGTGAACCTTGCGTGCCCTTTCGGCTTCGCGCGACACGATGGCAATGGCATCGTCTCCCTCGGCTCTGCCGACCAATCTCTCCTTGCTCTTTGGCGACGACCTATGGGCGGCTCCGTCCCGCTGCAACCGTCGCGTCCAACTATTTTCCCCGCCGTGCTCGCCCCTTCGGTGCTTGCGCGCGGCTCCTCGCGCTCCGCTTCGCTCAAAATAGTTGTCCGCTCCGGTCCTCCGCTGCGCTGCGGCCCAAGGGGGTTCCGCGGGCCGGAACGCCGCCCATCACGGTCCGCAATCGCAAGGGAGAATGGTCTCCCGGCGAGCCAAATGGAGATAGCCATGACAGCCATCGGTCACGTCACGAAGCAGAAAGACGGCAGCTACAAGGGTCAGCTCAAGACGCTTTCCTTTCGCGCCCCGATCGACATCCTCACCAACACGGCGAAGAACGGCGACACGCAGCCGAACTATCGCGTCTACAGCCAGGCGGTCGAGATCGGCGCGGGCTGGACGAAGCGCGGCAAGACGTCCGGCGAGGACTATGTGAGCCTCAGCCTTGCCGATCCGGCGTTCGGTCCCAAGAAGCTCTACGCCAATCTCGGACGCGCCGCCGGTCAGGACGACGAAAGCGTGTTCGCCGTCATCTGGAATCCCACCGACTGATGCCGCCACCGAACACCCCGCGCGCAACCGCGCGCGGGGCTTCGCGTGTGCCACATTGCTACGGCGAAAACCGCCACTAGCAGTTTTCGCCCGTCCCGCGCCGCCGCGACTCCGTGCAAGCTGCCGATGGGGGTGCGGTAGCTCCCGCTGTCGCGCCTGTCACGGAAGAAAGGGCGACCATGGACGACAGAAACGCGCGCGCCGCAGCCGCCAAGGCCGGCAGTCCTTATCTCAATACCTCGCAAGCTGCACACTATCTCGTATGCTCGCAGCGCACGCTTGAACGTATGCGCACGCTCGGGATAGGGCCGAAATACCGCAAGCACGGACGGCACGTCCGCTACCTCATAGACGATCTCGACAACTGGTCGCTGGATCACGAACACCAATCTACATCGGAATGCGTCGGCCCTGCGGTTGCGCAAGCTCGTTCCTGACGCGGCCCCGATGGAGACGGCCCGATCTGCAAGCGTTGTTGGTTTCGCTGTCCTGGCGGCTGGGATTCTGCTCGCAACCTCGGCGGCGGTGCCACACAGACCTATTCTGGTGTGGAACGCGACGGCGAGCGCGCCGATCGGATTGTACGTTGGTGAAACGGAACGAGTGCCGACAAGGGGCGATCTTGTGCTCGTTCGCCCGCCATCCGAAGTTGCCGCTTTCGCGTCCGGGCGAGGCTATTTGCCTCCAGATGTCCCGTTGATAAAGCGCATCGTCGGTACCAGCGGCGATACAATTTGCGCCCACGGCGACATGATTTCGCTCAATGGCAGCTTTCTGTTGAAGCGGCTCGAAAGCGACGGGCGAGGCCGGAGTCTGCCGCGCTGGTCGGGGTGCAAGCGCCTCGGCGATACCGAAATCTTTCTCGCAATGACGGACGTTAGCGACTCGTTCGACGGCCGCTACTTCGGACCCATTCCCGCTTCCGACATCATCGGGAGGTTGCAGCCGCTATGGACACAGTGACTCTCTTTGCGTCCTGCGCGCTCTTCATTCAGAGCGCACAATCCGGTCCGGCTTGTGGACCCGTTCCCGATCCACTGGCGACGGTTCCGGCTTCGATGGCCGCTCCGATACCCTCCCAACCGCACCGTTCGTTGATCGATCAATGGCAGAGCTATATCACCGAAGCGGCGCGGGACTTTGCGATTCCCGAGCCGTGGATTCGAGCTGTCATGAGCCAGGAAAGCGGCGGGCACACGACGCTCCACGGAAGGCCGATCATATCGAGCGCGGGCGCCATGGGGCTGATGCAAGTCATGCCACGAACCTACGCGGACTTGCGCCGACGTTATTCGCTTGGGGGCGATTCCTACGATCCCCATGACAACATTCTCGCGGGTACAGCTTATCTGCGCCAGATGTACGAGCGGTACGGCTATCCCTCATTGTTCGCTGCTTACAACGCAGGCCCGGCGCGTTTCGATGCTTATCTTTTCGGCAGAAAACAGCTCCCGACCGAGACGCTTCACTACGTCGAAAGCATCCTGCCGGGCGTTGAAACGACACTGAACAACTTGCAGCCCGGCGCGTTCGTCGTTACCGAAAACCCTTCGTTTCAGATGCCGCTTTTGACCTCGCTAGGGGCTCAAAACATGACGCCAGACACGCCGCAGAATGATCGCGCACCGTCCAGTCCGCGGTCCAATCCTCGCTCGATTTTTGTTGAAATGAGCGCTCAATCGGATGCTTTTCGCTCTTCTTCGCGGGACGAACTCTTCGTCCCGCTGTCATCCACTTCGCAATAGGCCCCGGCACATCAAAGCATGAGAGCGTACAGGAGCGTTGTCTTGGCGGTAGAGCAATGGTCGGCAAGATAAAAGCAATGGCGGCACAGTGCGCCTATGCTGTTGTCTGCACATCCTTTTTTATGGCGGCACGCACTTCGCGTATGCCGCCATGTCGGCGTAAGACCTTGAACGCGCGCGTTTTGTCTGCCGCCAATTGGAATCGAGGCGTCCTGGGCGTTTCCTGGCCTGCGGCGATCTTCGCGTCGGTATCGTGATGGCAGGCGACGACGACTTCGAGCCCAGACTTGGGCGTATCCGTTCGACCAAAGGCGGGAGAAGCGCGCGCTATCTCCAAGGCGTGCTGCGCGGGGTTGCTCGGTCCACGGGCTCGGCCAAGTCCAGAGGTTCGCGGTTTGACGGTAGCCGCATCGGTCGTGGGTCTGGTGTGGGTCGCGTCCTGCAAGCTCGGGACCGTCACGCGGCGTTCCGGGCACGACGGGTGATCGTTCAGGCGAGATTAATCCGTCTCAAGGCGACGGGTGCCAACGCGGCGCGACTGCATCTGCGGTATCTGGAACGCGACGGTGTCACCCGAGAGGGGTTGCCTGGGGAATTGTACGACGCCGAACAGGATCGCGCAGAGGGGCGCGACTTCGTTCTGCGCACTGAGGGTGACCGCCACCAGTTCCGCTTCATCGTCTCGCCGGAAGATGGGGCGGCTTACGACGATCTCAAACCATTCGTGCGCCGTCTGATGGAGCAGATGGAAAAGGACCTGGGGACACAGCTCGATTGGGTGGCCGTCGATCACTACAACACGGCGCATCCTCACACCCACATTGTCCTGCGTGGCAAAGACGACAAGGGCGACGATCTGATCATCGCGCGGGAGTACGTCGCGCATGGCATGCGTGAGCGCGCTGCCGAGATAGTGTCTCTCGATCTAGGTCCGCGCACTGACCGCGAAATCCAAAGCCGTCTTCAGCATGAGGTCGAGCAGGAACGGTTCACCAGCATTGACCGCGAACTGCTTCGAGACGCGAACACGGATCGGTTCGTGCAAGCTGCAAACCGCGATGCTTTCCGGCAGAGCATTCGGGCCGGCCGACTTCAGAAATTGAACAGGCTTGGCCTGGCTGAGGATGTCGGCTCTGGGCTCTGGCGGTTGGATGAAAGAATTGAGCCGACATTGCGCGCAATGGGCGAGCGCGGCGACATCATCAAGACGATCCACCGCGAGCTGGTCCGGACGGGCGTGGAACGGGCGGCGGCAGACTACGCGATCCATCGAGAAGGAGGGACGGAACAGGCACCTATTGTCGGACGTGTTGTGGCGCGGGGGCTGGCCGACGAATTGCAGGATCGGTATTACCTCATCGTCGATGGCGTGGATGGACGTTCGCACTATGTCGGAATCGGCCAAGCCGACATTGACGATCCCACGCGAGAAGGAACCGTTGTGGCCTTGAGCTGGCGCGGCAACGGCGCACGCCCAGCCGATCGCGTCATTGACGGCATTGCGAAACAGCGAGACGGACGATACAGCGCAGAGCTGCATCATGCGGCCGATCCCAAAGCGTCTGGGCCTTACATCGAGACGCACATTCGTCGCCTGGAGGACTTGCGCAGAGTTGGCGCAAAGGTGGAGCGGCACGGCGACGGGAGCTGGACGATCCCCGGCGACTATCTGCGGCAGGTCAAGCAGATCGAGTCCCGCCGCACTCGACAGGTGCCGGTAGTGATCGAGACTTTGGCTCGTAGCCCAATCGCCAGTCAGACGAAGGTTCTGGGCGCCACCTGGCTTGACCGGGAGTTGCTGGGCGAGAGCGCCGTAACGATACGCGAGAGCGGATTCGGCCGCGAAGTCCGCGACGCCATGCAGCAGCGCCGCCGATGGTTGATCGACCAGGATCTCGCTCAAATCGAGCGGGGTCATGTAGTCTATAGCGCCGGCCTTCTGACTGAACTACGGCGCCGGGATTTGGCCAGTGCCGGAGCGGCGCTCGCCGGCGAGATCGGGGTGCCTTACGCCGAGGCCAAGACCGGATCGCGGATCGAAGGCGTCTATCGCCGTCCGATCGACCTCGCGAGTGGCCGGTTTGCGGTCATCGAGAAGAGCCGGGAATTCACGATGGTTCCTTGGCGTCCTGTGCTCGAACGCAATCTCGGCAAGCCGGTATCGGGGATCATGCGCGAAGGCGCGATTTCGTGGACGCTTGGGCGTTTGCGAAATGGTCCGTCAGTCCAGTAGCTAATTTGTTTGTTACCCTTAATTGTGAGATTGGTCGCCGTGACGCGCAGAACTTAGAGCCGATCCGGAAAGAACTGAATCAGTTTGAGGCATTTGTTGCGAGCCGCCTGAGCATGATGCGGATCATGGCGAGGCGAATGTCCATCGCAAGACCACGCGCGGACATGAGGCTTGAACGGCGACGATTGGGAAATCGGCGCTGCGAGGTCAAAAACTAAATCGGATTCAAACTAAATCGGATTCATGAGCGAATTCACGGACAGGGTGGTCTCATTCCTGCCCCCAAAAACCAACGCTTGACTCACTACAAATATTTCAATATATATATGGATGAAGATATGGAGTAAGGGACGTGAGGACGATACAAGTGAGTGAGGGAACATACGCAGCCATCTGGGCAGCGTGGCGCGAGGGCGATGAAGGTGAAGAAGGAGTGCTTCGGCGCGTACTCGGCATGGCGACGAAGTCGGCCGTGAGGGCCGCTACCACCGGCAAAGGGCGGAGCCACATCGACGCTCGCTACGGTGTCGAGTTTCCAGAGGGCTTCGAGATATTCCGCATCTTTAAGGGCAAGGAGCGAAGCGCAGTCGTGCAAGACGGCAACTGGATGGCGGACAACAACCGGCTCGCTACCTCGCTCAATCAGCTAAGTCGGCACATCGGCGCGCCGACCGAGAACGCGTGGCTCGGTTGGAACTACAAGGACGGCGAGAAGGTGCGGCCTGTTGCCGATCTGCGCGATCCGTCGAAAATCCGACGCCGCGTAGTCTAGGGGCAGCTAAACCTAACGGCTTGGCGAGTTGAGGTGAAAGCTTGAAGATCGGGTTTGAGATTGAGCCCTTTGTGAGCGACCTAGCGCGCGAGATCACTACGCCCGGTGTCCGGCCAGTGGATGCAACAGAGCGCCTTCTATCTCAACATTTGACTGCTAGCTTGAAAGCAGCCCTAGGGACGCGAGCAATCAAAGAGCCAACCGTTCGCATCCACGCAGGCTACAGCAAGAACCGATGGGCCGTGTTGCCCGAGTTGGCGGCAGGCGGATACGAGACATGGTATCCCGACCTTCGCTTCTCGACCAAGCTATCCGACATGGTCGATGTGATCGAAATAGAGCCTACGGGCTTCATGCTCGATCCAATCGACTATGGATTCGGTGTTTCGCGCACCCACGATTTCAAAATCAAAACCCTCAAAACTCAAAGGAATCACATCTTGAGACTTAACCGTCTCAAGATCGCTGGATTTGTCTTCGACCGGGTACTCAAGGTCGTGGCGCAAGACCGGACGTTAGAGCAACCCTATCTTGCAAACCCCGCCCCCGCACTGAAGGAGAGCGGAAATGAGATGGTCGTTGCTAGGGACGAATTCGTTTCGTTCGACCATATAGTCGATGGAAGCAGGGTGTTCTGTGATTGCGCCAAGCCTGCGCACGATAAGGCACGATCATCGGCGATGGCTATTGCCCACCAATATGTTGCTGATTCCTGGCCCCATCAATTGATCCGATTTTTGTCGGCCCCCGTCTATTCCGAGGCCATCTGTCATCTGTGCGTCGCTCGATCTATGGGACCCGAGGGTGCCGCCTATCGCTATGGCGATGCGATGCAGGAATTCGTGGCACCGTACATTAATCAGCTAGTTCAATCTCAAGATATGGACGAGCGCACTGCTAGGGCCGAGGTTCAGCGAACGTTGGGCCTAAGCCGATGGCTGCGGGAAGCTGAAATGTATCAGAGTATCAAACAGATTTTCCCAGATGCCCTCGTCCTTCGTGAAGCATCTCCGCCCTGGCTTGGACGCCAAAGGCTCGATGTGTTTCTTCCCCAGCTATGCCTCGCGCTGGAATACCAAGGCGAGCAGCACTATCTTCCGATTGCAGCGTTTGGAGGTGCTGAGGCATTGGCCCGCACCGTCGAAAGGGATGCACTCAAGAAGCGATTGTGCCACGAGAATTCGGTCGAACTTGTCTGTATCCGATTTGACGAGTCGCTCACTACTTCCAGTCTCAGGCATCGACTTCGTCGCTTTCTGTATGCGGCTCAGAGGCCCGGCGTATGATCGCAGATGAATACAGATGATTGGCCCGGGAGGGGCTATGGTGTTTGTTCCTTTTTTGGACTGATTCAATGAACGAGATTCACAGCGTCCTCAAAAATAGCGAAGCAACCATCAAGCTTTACGACCGACACATTCCTGCCGCTTGCGGCGCGTGGCTTGCGCAATTGCGCTTCCACAAAGATTGGGAAGTGCGTATTGCAAACGGCTATCGGGAGGCCCTCGCCAAATCTAGGGCACAAGCGAATAGGGTGTCGTATCCGTAAAGAAGCATTTGCCACGCTTCTTTCCGTAACGTGGAATGTCGGGGTAGCACAGGCGCGGCCTTGTTTGCTGTGCGTCCCGCGCTTCCTTCTCCTTGCGCGCCCGATCAGCGTCAGCAATGGAATTGCGAAGATCAACCGAGGACATCCAGCCGAGGTTCGTTTCAACTTCGCCGGCGTCTCGGGATATTTGCACCGGGATGCCGTCACCGTAAATTGAGCAGGAAAAATAGGCGGGCGACACTGGCATCCCGCTATACGCGCCCGGCGGCATCGGTATTCCGGCGGAATCCATATAGTGCCAGCTATGCCCCCGCGCGTTATATGCTAACTCGAAACTGTCGCGTGTCGGGCATACGAGCGCGCCGATTCGCGTAAAGAGTGGGAGATGGAGGTCAGGCCTCGGGCACTCGTCCACGGAAAACGATCTCAGCGAATGATAGGCGTCCAGCCAGTTTGGAGAATTGCAACTCGCTGCTGCGGCCGACGAGATTAGAACGGCAAGCACAATAGGCCCCAGCCGAGTCATAAGTGGAAATTTGATCATTGACGCCCCCGTGCTGGTTCAACAAATACTGCCCATAGGATCGATGAGAAGGAAGCCCCCAACGTGAACGGCACGCGGTGTTGCCCGGTGCCGGTTGAGCGACTCCACGATCAAAATCATTGTCAAGAATTGCGTCATCGTCCCCGTTGCCGTCGCTTCTTTCGTGATTCTTGACGAGCCGGTCTAGGGGTGATGTTTAGCCAGCTTGCGCAGGAAAATGTAACAGCCGTTACACGGTGGACAGAAATTATCTTCTATTTTGAGTGCCTTGCAATGTGCGATGCTGTGCTCGATGGTGCTCGCGTACTCACGCGTGCTGCAATGTGCTCGCTGTTCTCAGGGCCGTCGGTGGCGTATCCCGCTTGGCAACACTGCAGAGGCACGAACGATGCGACGGAAGCTTCGGCTCAAGGAGCGATTTTTGCTTTCAATCAGTCTAAATCCGAATCGCGGGAGAGAGTGCCTTGGGACCAGAAGAACCTGACGACGCACTGCTGTACCCAACAATTGAACCGCACGTTGCCGCGGCAGTCCTCGGCGCAATCTCGGCATACGCTCTCCTCGAATACCAGGTTGATGAATTGATTTGGGAGCTGGCCGCTGTCGAGCCTGAAATCGGCGCCTGCATAACTGCACAGTTCTTTTCAATAGCCCCCAAAATGGATGCATTGATATCGCTGGCGCATGCCCAATATGTCAGCGATGCTCACATCAAGCGGCTGGACAAGCTCAAGACATCAATAGGCGGTCTAGGAAATCGGCGACATCGGCTGGCGCACGACCCATGGTTTTACGCGTATGAAACCGCCAAAACTTATCGATTGGAGAAGACCGCAAAAGGCGGCCTTATCCACGCGTACAAACCTGTAACTGAAGAAGAGATCAAGCACTTCAAGGACGAAATCAAGGCAGTGGAAACGACCTTCCGGGGCTTGCGAAGTGAAATCCTCGATGTCTTTCGATCGCAGCCATATCGACCACCACGCATGCCATGAACCCCAACGCCGCAGACTAAAGCGCAGGCTTCCACCTCGACAAATAGCTACGACTCTTAGTCGTGTGGCCAACCCTGTCGTCACATGGCGGTTAGCGCGCACATAAACGCGATTGTCGATTTATGGCGTCAGCGCCAATCCTGATTCGTCAGGAGAACGCGAAGTGACGCCCACGAAATTCCTCATCGGTCAGATCGCAGTCGTGCTCGCCGTTGCAGTCGGTGGACTGTGGTTCGCGACGCAATGGGCGGCGTGGCAATTGGGTTACCAGGCGCAACTTGGCGCGCCATGGTTCACGGTACTTGCCCACCCGATTTATCGGCCCTGGAGTCTGTTCGGCTGGTGGTATGCCTACGATGCCTATGCGCCCGCACTGTTCAACAAGGCCGGTGCCTATGCAGCCATGAGCGGCTTCGCCGGTTGCGCGGTCGCGGTAATTGGTTCCCTCTATCGCGCCCGGCAGAACCATCAAGTCACAACCTACGGCTCGTCGCGGTGGGCTACGCCACGCGAGATCACGTCCGCAGGGCTGCTTCGGCCCGCTGGGGTCTTCCTCGGGCAGTTCGGCTCTGACTATCTGCGCCATGACGGTCCCGAACATGTGATGGCTTTTGCGCCGACACGCTCCGGCAAAGGCGTCGGATTGGTCGTGCCGACGCTGCTCTCCTGGACACAGAGTGTCGTCATACACGACATCAAAGGCGAGAATTGGCAGCTCACCGCGGGATGGCGCAGCCGCTTCTCCCACTGCCTCCTGTTCAATCCTACCGATCCGCGCAGTGCCCGCTATAACCCGCTGCTCGAAGTGCGCAAAGGCCCCGATGAAGTCCGCGATGTCCAGAACATCGCCGATATCCTGGTTGATCCGGAAGGGGCATTGGAACGCCGCAACCATTGGGAAAAGACCAGCCACTCGCTCCTGGTCGGTGTGATCCTGCACGTCCTCTATTCCGAAGAGGAGAAAACCCTTGCGCGGGTCGTGAGCTTCCTTTCCGACCCGAAACGCTCCTTCGAGCACACCTTGCGCGCGATGATGGCAACAAACCATCTGGGCACGCCCAAGGCGCCAGTTGTTCATCCCGTCGTTGCCTCGGCGGCGCGCGAAGTTCTCAACAAATCGGAAAACGAACGCTCCGGCGTTCTGTCCACGGCAATGTCGTTCCTGGGGCTCTATCGCGATCCGACTGTTGCGCGGACGACCGCAGCATGTGACTGGCGCATCGCGGACCTGGTCGATGCAGCGCGCCCGGTATCCCTCTACCTGGTAATTCCGCCGTCCGATATTTCGAGGACAAAGCCGTTGGTTCGTCTGGTGCTCAACCAGATTGGACGCCATCTGACCGAACGGCTGGAGGGTGACCCTAGCAAGAGTCGCAAACACAAGCTTCTTATGATGCTGGACGAGTTTCCGGCGCTGGGAAGGCTGGACTTCTTCGAGACCGCACTTGCGTTCATGGCAGGCTACGGCATCCGAGCCTATCTGATCGCGCAATCCCTCAATCAGATTTCCAAGGCATACGGCGAGAACAACGCCATCTTGGACAATTGCCATGTCCGCATCGCGTTTTCGTCCAACGACGAGCGCACCGCAAAGCGTATTTCAGATGCTCTGGGAACAGCGACAGAGCTGCGCGCCCAGAAGAACTATGCCGGCCATCGGCTTTCGCCTTGGCTGTCCCATGTCATGGTCAGCCGCCAGGAGACCGCTAGGCCGCTTCTGACGCCCGGCGAGGTCATGCAGCTTCCGCCTAATGACGAATTAGTCCTGATATCAAGTCTCGCGCCGATTCGGGCCAAGAAGCTTCGGTACTACGAAGATCGCAATTTCACGTCGCGTGTGCTCGCCGCCCCCACCTTGGCCGACAACATCTACAGCGATCGACCGAACGCTCGCCCCAACGACTGGAGCGGACAGGTGCGCCAAGCGCATGAGACTCTGGCCGCAGTCATCGACGCCGACGAAGCCGCAGCAGAAGACGAAGGCGGAGTTCAGCACCAACGGCATCCGGGACTTCCCGAACAGATAGTCGGGACAGGGGACCAACGCCCTGAACTCGCAGGCGAGATGGACGCCGAGGACGATCCGGCTGGCGACGCATCCGCAATGAATGGCGGCCGTCTCGGCAGGGTGGGCCAGGCGCACGCAATGAACGAAGGCGAGCATCGTCACAGTCCCGGCGACGATCTGCTCCCAGCTTTTTGAGGAATGCCATGAAGCCGCGTCACCAATTCTACCTCGACGAACCCATCCAGGAGCAGCTCGACCGGCTGGCGGCAGAGCCAGGCACCACGCGGTCGGCAATCGTGAACGCGGCGCTTAAATCCTATTTTGCCAATCGCGGCGCTGGTGAGCTCGACCGCGCATTCCGCATGCGTCTTGATCGCATGAGCGAATATCTCGAAAGGCTTGAGCGCAACCAACACATCGCGCTCGAAAGCTTTGCGCTGTTCGTTCACTACGAACTCGGAATCACGCCCCAGCTACCCCAACCAGAGCAGGCGGCGGCGCAGGCCGTCGGTCGCGATCGGTTTCAGAACTTCATCGAACAGGTGAGCCGCCGGATGGCCGGCGACCGGCGCATAGCCGACGAGGTTGTTGCGCGCGCTTTGCAGTCGGACCAGCCAACGCCAGCCCAACGGATGGCAGCGGAATGAACGCGACACACGAACATCACGAGAGCCGCGAACGCCGCAGGACGATGCTGCGCACGGCGATGGGATCAAAGATCGCGGAAGCGCTCGCTGATCCGCTGGTCATCGAGATCATGGTCAATCCGGATGGGATGCTGCGCCTGGACCGGCTTGGCGAAGGCCGTTCCGAGACTCCCTCACATCTTGCGCCGTCGGAGGTCGAGCGGATCATCCGCCTGGTCGCATCGCATGTGCGCCTTGAGGCCCATGCCGGCAATCCTATTGTCAGCGCGGAGCTGCCGCCCCGTGAAGACGGCGTGGCGGGCGAACGCTTCGAAGGGTTGCTGCCTCCCGTTTCGATGGCTCCGTGTTTCACAATCCGAAAGCCCGCGACGCGCATCTACACGCTGGATGATTACGTTGCAGACCGGATCATGCTGCCGGCCCAGGCGGACGCACTGAGACTCGCCGTAGGTGAGCGGAAAAACATTCTCGTCGCGGGCGGTACGAGTTCCGGCAAGACCACGCTCGCCAATGCGCTCTTGGCCGAGATCGCCAAGCTCGATGAGCGCGTCATCCTGATCGAGGACACGCGCGAACTGCAATGCGCTGCGCGCGATTGCGTTGCCCTTCGCACGAAGTCTGGCGTCGTATCGCTGGCCGATCTTGTGCGCTCGACTCTGCGTCTTCGACCCGACCGCATCATCGTTGGTGAGGTGCGAGGCTCGGAGGCCCTCGACATGCTCAAGGCATGGAATACCGGCCATCCGGGCGGGATTGCCACGGTTCACGCCAACTCGGCGCAAAGCGCTCTTTATCGACTTGAGCAGCTCGTCCAGGAAATTGTCGTCAGCGTGCCGCGCCGGCTCATCGCCGAGGCCATCGATACCGTCGTGTTCATCAGCGGCCGCGGCGTGTCGCGGCGTATCGAGACCATCGCAGAAGTCCGGGGCCTCGGAGCTGATGGCGACTACGCGCTTGTCCACACCCAGAACCCCAGACTGCAAGCCCTATGAGGAGATCCAACATGCTCAAGACCCTACGCCGCTCGCTCGCCACAGGCACAACTTTGTCGCTTGTGCTTGTCACCGCCGCACAGGCGGCCGGAACGAATATGCCGTGGGAGCAGCCCCTGCAGCAGATTCTCGACTCCATTCAAGGACCGGTCGCCAAGATCGTCGCTGTCATCATCATCATCGTTACCGGCCTGACCTTGGCGTTCGGCGAGACCGCCGGCGGCTTCCGCAAGCTGATCCAGATCGTGTTCGGCCTCTCGATCGCCTTCGCGGCATCGAGCTTCTTCATGTCGTTCTTCTCCTTTGGTGGCGGAGCGTTGGTCCAGTGATCGAGGGCTTCGAGATTCCGCTGCACCGTTCGCTGACCGAGCCCATTCTGCTGGCCGGCGCACCGCGGACCATCGCAATCGTGAACGGCACTATTGCGGCAGCGCTTGGGCTCGGCCTTCAGCTCTGGATCGCCGGATTGCTGCTCTGGGTAGTCGGTCATTCGCTCGCGGTGTTCGCCGCCAAGCGCGATCCGGATTTCGCAGAGGTTCTTCGCCGTCATCTGCGCCAAAGGACATTTTTGTCATGCTGAAGCTTGCCGAATACCGCAACAAAGCGGACCGCTTGGCCGATCACCTTCCGTGGGCCGCCCTTGTGGCGCCGGGTGTCGTACTCAACAAGGACGGCAGTTTCCAGCGGACATTCCGTTTTCGGGGACCGGACCTCGAAAGCGCTACGGAATCCGAACTCGTTGCCGCCTGTGCCCGCGTCAACAACGTGCTTCGTCGGCTCGGGACGGGTTGGGCCTTGTTCTTCGAAGCAGAGCGCTTCGAGGCCGCGAACTATCCGCAGTCGGAATTTCCCGATCCCGCGTCCTGGCTGGTGGACGAGGAACGGCGAGCACAATTTGAGGACGGAACATTCTCTGGCGCCGCCGAGATTCGGGCCGGGCGCCGCGAGCACTACGAGAATGCCTATTACCTGACACTCTTATATATGGCGCCGGCCGATCAGGTGGCGCGCGCCGAGCGTGCGCTGATCGATACCGGCAAAGACGAGCAAAAGCGGGACTGGCGGCACGAGCTGGACGCTTACGTTGCGGAAACCAACCGCACGCTTGATCTCCTTGGACAGGTGATGGCGGAGATCGCGCCGCTCACCGACGGCGAGACGCTGACCTATCTGCATCGAACCGTCTCGACAAAGCGGCACCATGTCGATCCACCAAGCGAGCCGATCTATCTAGACGCCATCCTGGCGGATCAACCGTTGCACGGCGGTCTGGAGCCCATGCTGGGCGAAGCGCACCTGCGGACCCTGACCATTCTGGGCTTTCCCAACACAACGCGGCCGGGACTGCTCGACGCCCTAAATCATCTCGATTTCCCCTATCGCTGGACGACGCGGTTCATCGCGATGGACAAGACGGAGGCAACGAAGGCGCTGACGAAGCTCCGGCGCCAGTGGTTCAACAAACGCAAGTCGATCACCCAACTCTTGCGCGAGGTGATGCACAATGAGCCCGTCCAGCTTCTGGATTCCGACGCCGACAACAAGGTGGTCGATTCTGACGAAGCGCTGCAGGCGCTCGGCGGCGATCATGTCTCGTTTGGCTATCTGACCACGACAGTCTGCGTGGCCGACGAGAGCCGCATGCGCGTTGAGGAAAAGGTTCGCGCGGTCGAGCGTGTGATCAATGGCCTTGGCTTCACGACCATCCGAGAGAGCCTGAATGCGGTGGAAGCATGGCTCGGTAGTCTGCCGGGGCATGTCTACGCAAATGTGCGCCAACCGCTCATTCACACGCTCAATCTGGCTCATTTGATGCCTCTGTCGTCGGTGTGGGCCGGACCGAAGCGCAATGAGCACCTGGCTGGTCCACCGCTTTTCTATGCCGAAACCAGCGGCTCGACGCCGTTCCGGTTTTCAACCCATGCCGGAGACGTGGGGCACACGCTGATTGTCGGGCCGACCGGAGCCGGCAAGTCGGTCCTCCTCGCCCTCATGGCGATGCAGTTCCGGCGTTATGACGGCGCCCAGGTGTATGTCTTCGACAAAGGCAATTCGGCGCGGGCCGCAATTCTCGCCATGGGCGGGGCACATCACGAACTGGGCTCGGACGGCGCCCTGGCGTTCCAGCCCTTGATCGGAATTGACGATCCGACGGAGCGCAGCTGGGCCGCGGAGTGGATCGGTACGCTCCTCGACCACGAAAAAATCGCCCTGACACCCGAGGTCAAGGAGACGCTTTGGTCGGCGCTGACAAGCCTCGCCTCGGCACCGCCCGCAGAACGCACATTGACCGGACTGTCGGTGCTGCTGCAATCCAACGTGCTCAAATCCGCGCTTCTCACCTACACCCTGGAAGGACCGTTCGGTCGCCTGCTCGATGCGGCCGAAGACCATCTCGCGCTGGCAGACGTCCAGTGCTTCGAGACCGAGAACCTGCTGCATCAGGCGAGCGTTGTTCTGCCGGTTCTGACCTATCTCTTTCACCGACTGGAAGCACGGTTCACTGGCAAGCCGACACTACTCATTCTCGACGAAGCCTGGGTCTATCTCGACAATCCGCTATTCGCAGCGCGCATCCGCGAATGGTTGAAGGTTCTGCGCAAGAAGAACGTGTCCGTCGTGTTCGCGACGCAATCGCTCGCAGACATCGCCAATTCGTCCATCGCACCGGCGATTATCGAGAGTTGCCCGCAACGCATCTTCCTTCCCAACGAACGCGCGATCGAGCCGCAGAGCCGCACGGCCTACGAGCAGTTCGGCCTCAACGATCGACAAATCGAACTCGTCAGCCGCGCTGTGCCCAAGCGGCAATACTATCTGCAATCGCGCCGCGGTAACCGGCTATTCGAGCTCGGGCTGGGCCCAATTGCACTGGCGTTTTGCGGCGCATCGTCGCCGGTCGACCAGGCGCTCATCGAGAGCATCCGAAGCTCCGGCGAGCAAGGAACATTCGCCGCCAACTTCCTCAAGGCCCGGGGGCTGGACTGGGCCGCACGCCTTCTCGACCAGCAATCAGATAGCCAATTGGAGGCCGCAGAATGAAAATCCTTCGCACGATTCTTCTGGCAACCGCGCTCACGGTTACCAGTCTTGCGCCGGTTCAGGCGCAATGGGTCGTATTCGACCCGCAGAACTATGCGCAAGACCTGATCCAAGCAGCGCGCGCGCTGCAGCAGATCAACAACCAGATCCAGTCGCTTCAGAACGAAGCGATGATGCTGCAGAACATGGGGACGAATCTCAAATCCCTCAACACGTCGCAGCTCGGCACGATGGTCACGGCGCTGACGCAGATCAGCACGTTGATGAACCAGGGTCAGGGGATCGCATTCAACGTCAACGCCACCAATACAGCCTTCACACAGACCTATCCGCAGTCCTATCCGAACGGGACGACGACCACGACGCTGCAAGCCGATGCCCTGAAACGCTGGCAGGACTCCATGGCTGCGTTCCAGCAGACGCTCACCATCCAGGCGCAGGTCGCCCAGAATGTTCAGGCCGATACGGCCACGCTGACCAGTCTGACCAACGCCTCGCAGGGCGCCGTCGGCAATCTGCAGGTCAGTCAGGCGACCAACCAGCTCCTTGCGTTATCGACGAAACAGCAGCTCCAGATCCAAAGCCTGATGGCCGCGCAATACCGCGCCACGGCTCTCGACCAGGCGCGCAGTGCGGAGGATCAGGAGGAAGCGCGGTCGGCGTTCTCCACCTTCCTCGGCAACGGATCGGCCTACACGCCGCAATAGAACAGGACAGCCGACGTGAACAATCTCAACGTCATCGACAATTTCATGCAGACGTTCATCCGCTACATCGACAGCGGGTTCGGACTTCTGCAGGGCGATGTGGCGGCGCTCACGACGGTACTCATCGGCATCGACATCACGTTGGCGGCTTTGTTCTGGGTCATGGACGGCGAGGCCAATATCCTCGCCCGTCTCATCAAGAAGGTTCTCTATGTTGGCAGCTTTGCTTTCATCATCAACAATTTCTCGACCCTCTCGATGGTCATCTTCAACTCATTCTCGACGCTGGGCATCAACGCGACCAACAGTGGGCTGACGGCGGCTGACCTTTTGCGGCCCGGCAAGCTCGCCGGAACCGGGTTTCAAGCGGCGTATCCGCTCTTGCAGCAGGCCGGCACGCTGATCGGCTTCACCACCTTCTTCAACAACTTCGTGACCATCGTGGTTCTGCTTTTCGCGTGGGTCGTCGTGATCCTCTCGTTCTTCATCCTCGCCATCCAGCTTTTCATCACCATTCTCGAATTCAAGCTCACGACGCTTGCGGGATTCGTGCTGGTGCCGTTCGCGTTGTGGAACAAGACCGCGTTCCTGGCTGAGCGCGTACTTGGCAATGTTGTTTCGTCCGGCATCAAAGTGATGGTCCTGGCCGTCATCGTAGGGATCGGCACGACCTTCTTCAGCCAATTTATCACGGCGCTGCAAGGCCATCCGCCAAGCCTGCCTGACGCCATGTCGCTGGCGCTCGCGTCACTGTCGCTGTTTGGACTTGGAATCTTTGGCCCAAGCATCGCGACCGGGCTTGTTTCGGGCGCACCACAGCTGGGTGCGGGTGCCGCCATCGGCACGGCCGGTGCACTGGTAGGAGGCGCTGCGCTCGCAGGCGCCGGTGCAGCGGGTGCCGGCCGTCTGGCGGCCGGTGCGGGAATGGGCGCCATTCGCGCCGGAACTGCCCTCACCGCGGGCGCTTCGACCGCCTACCAGATGGCGCAGGCGACCTCGGGAGCAAGTGGCGCGGCCGGCGTCTGGGCTGGCCTGTCCGGAGTAGCACGCGCCGGCGCCGGCGCGGTCAGCAACGCCGCCAAGGGCGCGGCCGAGCGCGGCAGGTCTGGTTTCAGTGACAGTGCCCAAGCCGGTCGCGACGCGGCGTTTCGCGCCACTGGCGGCACCAGGACCGGCAAGGCCGCCAACGAGAACACGGCCGGTGGCCCAGCTCCGGGCGGCGGAACGCCGGATTGGGCGCGCAGGCTGCGCAGCGAGCAGCGCATGCGCGCCCATGCGCATACCACCACCCAAGCCATCAAAGAGGGCGACCGGCCCGGCGCCGCGGCCAATCCGGACCTCGACCAGCGGGAGAGCTAGATGTTCAGACGCACACTGCAACGCTACGGCCAGACAGCAGAGGCGACGACGCCTTATCAGAGAGCCGCGCAGACATGGGATGACCGTATCGGTTCGGCCCGAGTGCAAGCACAGAATTGGCGACTCATCTCCTTCGGCTCATTGGGGCTCGCGATGCTCCTGGCCGGCGGACTCGTCTGGCAGTCGCTGCAAAGCCGCGTCGTTCCGTATGTCGTGCAGGTCGACAAGTTCGGCGCCGTGCAGACCATCGGACCCGCGGCCCAGAACTACACGCCGACGGATGCGGAGATCGCCTGGTATCTGGCGCGCTTCGTGACCGACATCCGGTCCTTGTCGCTCGATCCCGTCGTCGTCAAGCGCAACTGGCTTGAGGCTTACGACTACGCGACGGACCACGGCGCCGTCTTCCTCAATCAATATGCGCAGTCGAACGATCCCTTCAAGATGGTCGGCGAGCGCACAGTGTCGGTGCAGGTGACGAGCGTTGTGCGGGTTTCCGACACCTCGTTCCAGGTCAAATGGACGGAACAGATCTTCGAGCACGACACGCTCGCCAAGACGGAACGCTGGACCGCGATCCTCTCCGTCGTGACCAAACAGCCGGCATCGGCGGAAATTCTGAAGAAGAATCCACTCGGGCTTTACATCAATGGCCTGAATTGGTCGCGCGAACTCGACAATTGAAAGGGAGCACTCCATGAAACACCTGATCCGCGTCGCTGTCCTCATGCCGGTGTGCGCCATCGCACTTTCAGGCTGCGCGAGCGCGACTTGGCTTCCGTCATTCCTGCAGAAAGACCCGCCTCCGCAGCAGGCCGCGATCGTGCCCGATCCGCCCCAGATTGTGCATACCGTCCAGGTCGTGCAGCCACTGCCGTTGCCTGGGCAACTTCAACCGAAGCCGCGTCGCGGCGCCCATGTCGCGCGCCCCCCTAAGTCCCGTGTCGAGGCGGCAAATCTCGCAGCGCTTCAAGAACCCACCACGGACGGGTACATCAACGCCATTCAGGTCTATCCGTATTCGGAAGGGGCGCTGTATCGGCTTTATGCGACGCCGCAGGAAGTCAGCGACATCGCCTTGCAGCCGGGCGAGAGCCTGACGGCAATTTCGGCCGGCGACACGACTCGCTGGGTTGTCGGCGATACCACCAGCGGCTCCGGCGCCAGCAAGCAGGTCCACATTCTCGCAAAGCCGTTCGCGGCAAATCTTCGGACCAATCTCGTCATCACCACCGATCGCAGGAGCTATCACCTCCAGCTCGAAAGCACCGACCGGACCTACATGGCGGCAATCTCGTGGACCTATCCGCAGGATGGGTTGGTGTCAGAGCATCGCGGCAGCGCCAGCCCCGCGCCTGTTTCGCCGACCGACGGCATCGCGTCGCTCGACAATCTGCATTTCGACTACGCCATCAGCGGAGACAATCCGCCGTGGAAGCCGACGCGCGCTTTCGACGACGGCACGCATGTTTATATCGAATTTCCGACATCGCTCAGTCAAGGCGAGGCGCCACCGTTGTTCGTAGCGGGGCCAGGCGGCAGCAGCAATCTCGTGAACTATCGCGTGCGCGGCAACTATTACATCGTCGATCAGCTCTTCAAGGCAGCGGAATTGCGCCTTGGTCAGGGCGACCAGCAGGTCGTTCGCATCAAACGAACAACCGCGCTGCGCACGGCCGCGGCAGACGGCAACCAACAGGCTCGGTGACACATGAGCGATGCAGCAATCAATCCAGGTGTCGGGGGTCCGAAGCTCGATCCGGAGTCGCTTGTTCTTCGAGCGCGGCCCAGACCTGTCGCCCGCTTCAAGCGCCATGTCGTGATCGGCGTACTCGCCATTGCCGCCATCGGCATCTTCGTTGCCACTTGGCTCGCGCTAAAGGCATCGCCTTTGGCCAAGCCCACGTCCGGCGGCGAGCTGTACAACATTGATCGAAAGCCAACCGCCGACGGCCTGGCAGGTCTGCCATCGGGCTACGACAAGATAAGGCCCGCTCTCGGGCCGCCGCTTCCAGGCGATCTTGGGCCGGCCGAGTTGCGCGCGCGCAATGGTCTTGGCGTACCCGTAGCCGGCGCGGCAAGCGAAAACGACGCGGCGCGCGCCGAGGAGTTGCATATGGCCCAGCTGGCGAGGCAGGCCAACGAGGGCAACGTGTTCTTCCAAGCCGGAGCAAGCCATGCGGGCGGAATTGATCCCACGACAGTAGGCTTGGCCGGACCACCGCCGACCGCGGACGGAGCACCAGCCACCGACGCTCGGCTCGCCCTGGACCCTTTGCGCGATCCCGGTGACGTGCAGCGCAAGCTCGATTTCGTCAACGCCCAGGATGGACGCAACATCTACAATCCGCACGGCATCCAAGACCCGGTTTCGCCATATCAAGTGATGGCGGGCACGCTGATCTCGGCCAGCCTCATCACGGGTCTTGATTCCGATTTGCCGGGTCTCGTCGTCGCCCAAGTTACGCAGAACATCTACGACACGGTGACGGGGCAGACGCTTCTCATTCCGCAGGGTTCGCGCCTGATCGGCACCTATGACAGCGTCGTTGCGTTCGGCCAGAGCCGCGCGCTTGTTGTCTGGCAGCGGATCATCATGCCGGATGGCTCGTCCATCCAGATCGACAACCTGCCGGCAACGGATGCGCAAGGCTATTCCGGCTTGTCCGACGATGTTGACTACCACACTTGGGCGCTGATTAAGGGCGTCGCGATCTCGACCCTGCTTGGCGTCGGCACCGAACTTTCGTTGAGCGGTCAGAGCGATCTTCTGATGTCGATCCGCGAATCCACGCAGGACAGCGTCAACCAGGCCGGCCAGCAGATCACGCAAAAGAACCTCAACATCCAGCCGACCATCAAGGTCCGACCCGGCTGGCCTCTGCGCGTCATCGTTCACAAGGATCTGGTGCTGCGGCCTTACCGCGGCTGATGGAGAACCCGAATGGCAAGTCTGAAACTCGCAAAGCTTCCCGATCGCAAGCCGGTCAAGATCACGATTACCGTGTCGGCCGAATTGAATGCGGCACTTCAAGCCTACGCCGCCACCTATCGTGAAACCTATGGTGACAGCGAGGAGGTGAGCGAACTGATCCCCTACATGGTCGAGCAATTCCTGGCGGCCGACCGGGGCTTCGCGAAGGCGCGGAAGGAAACGCCAGGCCCCAGGACAAATGGCGCGCGCGAAGCGCGGGCCAAATAATCCAGTTCAAGCAGCAGCAACGAAGGAGAGAGCAATGGCTATCATCGGTACGTTCACACCCACGAAGGAAGGCGGCTGGAGCGGCGCCATCCGCACCTTGACCATCGACGTGAAGGCAAAGTTTGTTCCCAACGATAATCGCGAGAATGATCGGGCGCCGGCGTTCCGTATCTTTGCGGGACGGTCCGAGTTGGGCGCTGCATGGACGCAACGGACCAAGGATGAGAACCCGCGTGACTACCTCAGCGTCCAGATCGACGACCCGAGCCTACCGGAGCCAATTTCGGCCGCCATGTTCCACGCAAACGGCGGTGAAGAGGCGCAATTGGTTTGGAACAGAAGGTCGTAAGGATCGCACGAGGAAGGATGCGAGATGAAAACCGAGATTGACGCGCCCGCAGGCGCGGCCAGGAAGTTCGCTAGCTCAACCATTCCCTTTGTTGAGCGGCCAACATGCACGATCGCCGAAGCTTGTAGTGCGGTTGGATTTGGAAAGACCAAGCTCTACGAGCTCATCGATGGCGGAGCGGTCGATAGCATCCGGATCGGCAGGCGACGGCTCGTGCGCGTGCCGTCGCTGCTCCAGTTTATCAGTCCAACGAAGTAAGAAGTCCGCGAAGACTGGAAACTTGCCCGCATCCGCCCATACCGGATTCTGATAGCTGCAAGCAAATCGTCTTGCCATATCCTCCTCTGGCGCAGGAGTGCCATTAACAGGTTGAAACAGAGGCGCTCGCGTCTTTGCTCAATCTCAAGATTCCGCTAAAGTGACATGGCGCAAACTAGATAATCTCCATCCAATCTGTCGCCATTCAAATTGTCCAAGGCCATCTCAGGCGAACACAATGGCTACCGAATGCATCATTGGTAAATTGAATGACGCTTTGGACAGAACGCGCGACTATCTTCTATCGAGTCAACGGTCGGACGGCACTTGGGCGGCGCCAGTTGAAAGCGATGCTCGAGTAACCGCCCTCTACCTGAATACGGTTTGGACTCTTGACAGAGGACCCGATGACGGAACTCGGGAAATGGAACTTTATTTGTCGTCGGAGCAACTGAAGTGCGGGGCTTGGCAAGCGTGGCCGGGAGGCGGGCCGGATATCGACGTTACGGCAGTGTGCGTGCTTGTCCTTGAAAAAGCAGACACGGAGCGTGGGCGGCAAGCGCGAATGCTGGGACAAAAGTGGCTGTCCAGCCAGCCGCTTCCAGATGCGGATTCATTCTGGAGAGGCTTCCTCGCCCTTAATGGTGATCTGGATTGGGCGGATCTGCCTTACTTGACGCCCCGCCTTATCACTAACCCTGACTGGCTGCATCCCAACATTTATGATTTTAGTTTCCTGCGAATTGCAGTCGTATGCGCGAGTTTGTTGCAGACACGCAGGGTGCAAAGTTCCACAGGAAATGTCACCACTGATAGTCCGCGATCAAATAACGAATGTGATCCAGCCTTCGCTATTTGGAAACGTCGCTGGATTGCGGAAGCGCGCAAACCCTTTCGAGGCATTCTCCCATTCCTGTGTGGGGTCGTGCGAGTTCTTGACCGAGTTGTCCCGATTGCCCGACACAGGCGCGCCGCGATCGATTGGCTTCTGGCGCATCAGGAAAGTGACGGTTCGTTCTTCTCATCCGTGCACATGACATCAATTGCCGTTTTGACCCTGCACCACTTGGACGCGCCTCGTTATCAAGACCGAATAGAAGCCGGCATTGACGCCATGCGCAAATGGCAGATGACGGACGAACGAGGGCGTCGGCAACAATTCACGGATTCAACGAATTGGGACACAACCCTGGCCTTTGATTTGCTGCGGAGACTAGGCGTACCTCCGAGCCATGAACAAATCCTGCGCGCGCGCGACTATCTTTTCTCGTGTCAGAGCGAGCATCTCGGCGACTGGAGCCATCGAATGCGAAATCCCTCGCCGGGCGGGTGGGGATTTCAGCGAGTCGGCAATTGGTATCCGGACAACGACGACACTGTGATGGCTATAAAAGCACTCTTGGATTTTGAGCCCAACTCCACCTCTGACACGATCGCAACCGGGGTTCGTTGGCTTCTGGCAATGCAGAGTTCAAATGGCGGATGGGCAAGCTGGGATCGCAATGATCGGCCATGGCTTCGGATTCCGAATGGCGGTCCTTGGTTTGCGAGAGACCTGCCTTCTCCCGAAATTACAGCGCGGGCGCTCGTGTTATTGTCATGCATTGTTCGCGGGAAGTATCAAGGTCTCGATGAACTCGTTCCAGCTGCAAGAAGTGCGTTACGACGTGGTACAAATTGGTTGAAAAGCTGCAGAGAAGGTGCAGTCTGGTACGGCAGGTGGTTCACGCACTATCTTTACGGAACATGTCATGCGTTGGAGGCCTATCGCGAGCTGGGGTACGCGCATGACGAGCCGGAAATTCAGGAGGCGCGGAGCTGGCTCCTGTCTGTAGCAAACGCCGACGGTGGTTTCGGCGAGGCGCCAGACTCTGGACGTGAGCAGAAGTTTGTGCCCGCTCCTTCCACTCCCTTTCATACTGCTTGTGCCTTGATTGCACTGATCCATGCCGGGGCATCACATCATCCCGTCGCACAACGCGCCGCGACTTGGTTGTTGGACAAACAAGCTCCCGGGGGAGGCTGGGTTAATAGCGACTTCTTCGCCGCTGGCGTTCCTGGTCTCTGGTATGCCAACTTTGCACTTACACCGACCTATTTCGCAGCAAAAAGCCTGCTCTTGCTCACTCAAGCCCGGGTTTCATGAGGGTGAATGATGAGTGCCAACCCGCGCGTCGAGGGCAAACGCCATTGTAATCGGAAATCCAGTGCAGAAACTCAGAACCCATAGGTATTCCTCCACCGGAACTCCTAGGAATTGCGCCCCTGTCAGCTCCGTTCCGTTCCACATATTCATGAAACCTGGCATCAGGAGTCTCCATAGACCAAGCAGTATGAAATAGTACGCTATGAACAGCGGCGCTCCCGAAACTATGAGCCGTACATACGAGGGCCGCAAAATGACAAGAATGGCGGTAGAGATTGTTTGTACCAACAGAAATGCAAGGGTCACGGTGACGCCGAATACAAGAAAACATGTGAGCCCGATGGCTGCAAACAAAGAAACCAAAAGCAAGCGTTGGAGTGCGACTGTCGCTACCGGAAATATTTGGACCCTGTTCCCCCAGGGCCCTAAAGCGCAAAGCCAACTTATTGCGCCCGCATGGAAGCAGAACATCACATCTTCAATACCCCAGCCCCCACCGAAAATATGCCCCGGTGTCCAGTAGACTCTCTCGTATAGCCACGCCACCGGAGGACTGTACAGACTTAGGATAGCCCCGCAGAGAATGGCCGTGTTTCGTAGACGTCGCGCGAGAAGCAGCGCTACGCCTAGCGGCAGCAAGCCAAGCAAGTTCGCAAGAAGATATTTGTGTTCAAGGACCATCAGACCTCCCTATCCTTAGGCCAGAACCGGTCGATGAAATACGCTGTGATGAATTTGCCCACTTGGGCATTCATGATGCCGAGTATGCTCTCGTCCGTTATCGTCTGCAGAGCTGAGAGGTAGATGTCGGGAACGCCAAACTCGGGGTCACGGCACACCACCGACACGATCTCCATCATGAGTCTGGGATTGAAGCCGAAGTGAAAGGCTGAATTGTAGATGGCGGCGGCGAAAAGTGTCCCCTGTGCTTCGAAATGTTCGGTGAGGGCTCTACGGAGTCCAATTTCGTTCAGCAGCACCACTAGCGCAGTGCGATCCAATTTCGCGTCGGTGACTCCGAAAAAACCTATAAGTCGTTTACGCTGATCACGGACCAGGTGTTCCGGCAGGTCTCGTCGAAACACAGGACGGAGGTCCTCATCCTCCGCCACACACAAGTGAGCCATCACGGTGCAGACCGAATGGATACCCGCGGCAAAATCGACGAGAATATCTTGCAGATCGTCTGTCGCCGCGCCCATGGAGCCCCATAGAACAAAGAGTTCGTCCAATGCGTCAAACAGGTCAGGCTCGATCGAGGTGTAGCCTGCAAGAATAGTGGCGAGTTCAGTCGCGCGCATGAAGTAGGTATGGGCGCGATGACGGGTGAAGGCCTCAACGCGGCGTAGTGACTCCGCATCAATCTGGATCGGAGCCAGGCCTGACAACGTTGGCGGGGCATTGGATATGTGCCCCAGGCCCGCGCGGTCTAAGAGAATTGGAAATGATGCTTCTCTCAAAGCGCGAATCAACTTTTCCACAATCTCCACGGCAAGGGGGTGGCGCCTTGTCGACGAGGCCTCGTTTTTACTGGCTACGGAACGTGGCCATCTATCGAGTGTCTCCTGCATAGCGGTCACGCCCGAGAGCAGAAGATTGATGCCGTCGACAATTCGTGTGTTGGGATGAGTGACGAAACGTGTCGGCTCCCCATCCCGAACGAGAGTCATGTCCGCCTCGTCGTCAGCGTGCCCCAGCGCAAGAAAGGCAAAGTCGTATGCAGCCGCCGCTTCGCGGATCGCGGCTATCCAGTCGGGGTTCTGCTCCGAGGGCGGCGCAATTAGCCGATAGAGGCGCATAATGAGGAGGCCGCCGCAGAAATTGAGTGGCAGTCTGACCTCACGGCCGCATGTCTCGATCCAGCGCTGCGCACCTGCGAATTGGGCTTTGTTGGCATCCGACACAAAAAGTCGGTTACCGATCCTCTCCATCGCCCGCCGCTTTTCCTCAAGGTCCTCCGCGACAGGAATGGATAAGCCACTTCGCCACTCGCTCTCTGAGGAGACCGATGACTCGCGAATCGCCGCCGAGTTAGCTTGGCCAAAGTGGCGCAGTACCTTGGAGCGGCTCGACTTCATTGTGGTGATGGGTCGCGAGAATTTACCGAGGGAATTATTGCACTGACATTTGCGGGTTGACCAATCTATTCTTCGGAATAGACAGTAGCACACTGGCTATGGCACTCGCAGATATCGATGGCGGAGAAGTCGATAGCATCAGCGTCCGTGACGCCTTGTTGGGGTGCCGTCACTGGTTGCGACTGTTAGAATCGCTGAGATAGGAAACCAGGTGGACGCGGCATTTTCTTTGGAAAGTGCGTGCTGAGCCCAGGCATCGCTTTCTTCATAACGCTGCGCGATTTTCTGTCGAGCCAGGAGTTGAGCGGAAAATCAATCGAAACCACGTAAGCGCGAATTTGAGTTGGTGTCAGTTATCGTAGTGTGGCTACGATTTAGCCATAAAAATTAAATCTTGCATTGTTTGAAAAAGTACATATAGTCGTAGTATGGCTACGACCCAAACCAATAAACTAAATGCCCTATACACTCGCTTAAGCCCGGGAGCACCTCTCACGTCGGAGGATTTGGCCGCTTTGGAGATATCGGCGGACCTTGCCGTCCACTATGTCCGGGCGGGCTGGCTCAGTAGACTGGCCCGAGGGGTTTATCATAAGCCCAACGACACCCTTTCCTTGTATCCCAGCCTGCTGCTGCTGCAGCGGAGATTTCAAGGACTGCACGTTGGCGGCAAATCCGCCCTCGATTGGTATGGCGTACGCCACTACGTTTCCCAACATCCTGTCTTGCATCTCTACGGCTGGTCGGCTGCCAAGCTGCCGGATTGGTTCACGGAACGGTTTCCGTCCACGTACCACCGCAAGCGTCTGTTCAATGAAAAACCCAATACGCTTCTCCATGTCGGATCGTTTGAGAAGCGCGCTGGCGCGCCGCTGGTTTCGGCTCCCGAACGGGCGCTGCTGGAAGTGCTGAGCGAAGTCGGCGTGCGGCAGCCATTGAAAGAAGCGCATGAGCTGACGGAGAGCGCCTACAGTATGCGCGCCGACGTGATGCAGGAGTTGCTCCTGCACTGCACGAGCGTAAAGACCGTTCGCCTATGTCTGCAATTGGGGAAAGAGAGTTCGCTTCCCTGGGCTGCGAAGCTCAAGCCCGCCAAACTTCCTACCGGCAGCAGCAAGCCTTGGGTCTCCCGATCCGCCGATGGTCTCTTGGTGCTCAAGGCGTGAACCGGGTGTACCTCGACACTGCTCGCCTGCTTACACAGGTGGCTCCCTTCGTCTTCGCCGGCGAAACCTTTGCGCTCAAGGGCGGCACGGCGATCAATCTGTTCGTTCGCGATATGCCGCGGCTGTCGGTCGACCTCGATCTGGTTTTCGTCGATTACAACCTGTCCCGCAAACGAGTGCTCCACACCATCGCCGACGCGATCCGTCAGTCCGCCGAGCAACTCAACAAACGAGGCTTTCAGACACATATGCCGGTTGCGGCCGACGCCAGCGAAACGAAGCTGCTGGTGCGGCACGGCGATATTGAGGTCAAGGTCGAAGTCAATTTTGTATTGCGCGGTACGGTCCTTCCGATTCGCAAGGCATCGCTGACGCGCACCGCTCGTGAGACCCTGTTGGCGGATTTGGAAATCCCCGTCGTATCACTGGAGGACATGTATGGCGGAAAGCTGGTCGCGGCCTTGGACCGGCAGCATCCACGCGACCTGTTCGACGTGATGCAGCTTTTCGCTCACGAAGGCATCACACCGGGGATTCGGCGTGCATTCGTCGTCTACCTGGCTAGCCATAACCGGCCCATCCACGAGGTGCTATTTCCGACCTTGCAGGACATTCGCCGAGACTACGAGCAGAACTTTGTCGGCATGACCACCGAACCCGTCGCCCTCGACGATTTGCTAGCGGTTCGAGAGCGCATGTTGCGCGAACTTCAGCACGGCTTGGACAACGACGAACGGCAATTCCTGCTTTCGTTCGTCGCAAACAGGCCCGAATGGCACTTGCTAGGGCCAGGGCATGTGAACAAGCTGCCGGGCATCCGCTGGAAGATGCAGAATCTCCAGCGCCTGGAGAATGCCAATCCGAAAAAGTTTGCCGAACAGTCCGACGCACTCGTCAGGCGCCTTGCATGAACGGAACGGCGAAATCGCCGAGCTTGAGTGTTGGGATTCTCGGTGTAGAATCTGCGCTGCGATACGGTTGTTCGTGGCCGTTCGCACTCGAACTCTGGCAGTCGGCCAAATTCTGGGTACTGTCTGGGTACACGAAAAATCGGAATGCTAAAGTCCTTGGTTTTGCTGGGTCAAAAGGGTAGGTTCGAGTCCTCTTCTGGGCACCACTGTCAAAATACATCAATGATATCAAAATATTATATGGTTAATAGATTGTCTGTTTACTGATGAATTTCGTCGGCTCGCAACGCCTGTCGCGACCGCCTCTCAGGCGAAATTTGGAATCCAAAACAAGCAGTTAGTGCAAAGGGTCCACCGCGGGACGTGTTCGATCCTGGGCGGGCATACGCGCGCATTTTGCTCGTCAGTTTCCCGAAATTTCCCCACAATTTCCCCACCAAAAATAATACGCACCAATGGTGGTTGTTTTTCCACTGGTTGCAGGCTGACAGGGGGCAATTCGAGGCCTCTGGAAGGACTCGAAGCTTCAGTAGCTCGGTCATGGTTCGAATGAATACGCCCGACATCAGCGGTTAAAAGGCATCTGTGCAGGCGTGAACAATGGACCGCGGCGGACGATTACTCGTTCCCCGATTCCGGACATTCCGGGGCGGCAGCGAAAGGTCCGACATATTCAGCAGTTTCTGACCAATTTCCAACATCTTGGTAAAACGTCATTTCCATCGACAAAGCCCTCATCACGCTCTACCCACTGGGCGATTCCAAATTGAGACACTTCCTCTCAGTGCGCCTCGTTGACAATGAGGAGGCTGGCGCAGTCATCTCCACCTCAGCAATGCCATCGGGGTTAACCGCCCACGTCGGGTCGACGAAAATCAAGGGCCACAATGCAGAGAGATGCCCCATGAAACCAAGATCCACCGTGCGACGTTCGACAGGAATTGCCGGGCTTGTCCTGGCAGTGGCGAGCGGATTTGTGCTTTTTTCCGGAGATGCCACAGGCGCGTTTGCGATGTCGAAGCAATCCTTTGTGCCAATCGACGCTTTCGCCCAGAACCAGGCCATGATGCGCGGCCTCAACGTGCTCGGCTACGATCCCGTCTGGAACAACCCAGCGAAAGCGCGGTTTCAGCCCCGTCATTTCAAGATCATCCGCGACGCTGGATTCAGCACCGTGCGTATTGTTCTGCAATCCTTCGATCATATGGACGACACCAACAGGCTCGATGCGGAATGGCTCAAGACGTTGGATGCGATGGTCGCGGCCGCAATGAGCAACGGCCTCAACGTCATCCTGGACGAGCACGACTGGGAATTATGCGGCAAGGACGCGGCCGCCTGCAGAGTCAAACTGAACGCATTCTGGTCGCAGATTGCGCCGCGCTACAAGGATGCATCCAACAACGTGATCTTCGAAATCCTCAATGAGCCGAAGGGCGCCATGACGCCGGAATTGTGGAATGCGCAAATGCGCGAATCGCTGGCTATCATCCGCGCCAGCAATCCAACGCGCAACGTCATCATCGGCCCGTCATTTTGGAATGGCTTCGAACACCTTTCCGATCTCGAACTGCCGGCGGAAGATCGGCACATCATTGTCACGTTTCACTACTACCACCCGCTGAACTTCACCCACCAAGGCGCGCCGTGGGCCCCTCCCGAAGTCCGGAATCTGTCCGGCGTGACCTGGGGCTCCGACGCAGATTACGCGCTGCTGAACAAGGAATTCGATATTGTGAAGGTTTGGAGCGACACACATCAGCGGCCGATCTTGCTGGGCGAATTCGGCGCCTACGACAAAGCCGCGATGAAGTATCGCGCGAAATGGGATGGCGATATTGCGCGCGCAGCCGAAGCGCGCGGGTTTTCCTGGGCATATTGGCAATTCGATCCAGACTTCAGAGTTTACGACTTCAGGAAGAAGTCATGGGTCGGGCCGATTCTGCATGCACTGATCCCACCGGCGAATTGACGAGCGAGCGGCGGATGGGCATTGGACGTCTTGGAGCTAGTTAGCGCATTCGGTTGGATTGACGTAGTCGAGTGGTTCTAGAAGTCGGTAGCGGCGGACATGTCTGTTTCTGTATCTGACTTTCAAATGAAGCATCTTTCAGCGGTCGAGCCTGCCCTCAGGCTGTGTACGCAAGACATCGAACATGTCATGGATATCGAGCGAAATACGGTTGAATCGGCTGGCAAGTCCGAGCTACAGGCCTGCAAATGAAAAAGTGGATTCGCAAAATTCTGCTTTGGGTCTTGGCGTGGACTGCGCTTGGCGTCGCGCTCGCGTTGCCGGGCATGTTAAGCGGGGACGGATGGGAAGAGTTAGTCGGGAAGATTGTTGAAGGATGGACTTTCGGGCTGTTGATGCCATTCATTATGGCCGTCGAACATCGGCTGCCATTTTCCGATAGGCAATTGTCACTGAGAATTGCAGCCCTTCTCCTGTTAAGTCCATTTGTTGCACTGGTTCGCGTCTACATTACCGCTGTGCTGCTTCTCCCGTTTACTGAGATATTTTCAAACCCCCTGCGAAGACCGGAATACTTTCGCTTCTGGTTTCTGGATGGTTGGGAGATTTATTGCCTGATCGCAGGTGGTTTGCTGGCATTCAGATATTATCGACGGTACGTCTCGGGCCAACTGCAAATTGAGCGTTTGGAGAGAAGCTTTCTGGAAGCTCGCCTAAACGTGTTGCGCATGCAGCTTGCCCCGCATTTTCTCTTCAATGCACTGCATGCGATCTCCTCCGAAGTGGGGCGGAATCCCCGAGTCGCACGCAAAATGATCGAACATCTCGGCGATCTTCTGCGCTTGTCGCTCGAATCCAAGGAAAAGCAGGAAGTTCCATTGATCGAAGAGATGGCGTTTCTCGATCATTACCTGGCAATCCAGAAGATCCGATTCGGAGATCGCCTCAAGATCGAGACGCGCATCGCGCCAGAGGTGAAATATGCTTTCGTGCCTTCCCTATTGCTTCAACCTCTGGCGGAGAACGCGATCCGGCACGGCCTTTCCGGGCGTTCGTCTGGGGGCACGGTGACCATTTCTGCGGAGCGAGTTGATAAGAGAATCGAGATTCGGGTTCTGGACGATGGTGTTGGGTTGCCGCCGGGGTGGCGAATCGAGACATGCGCTGGAGTGGGGCTGACGGTGACGCGGGAGCGCATCGCGGGCCTATATCCCGATGGGGCGGGCCTCATTGCAGTCCGACGCCGCAACAGCGCCGGCACCGAAGTGGAGATATCGCTGCCGCTGCATCTCATCGGAGAGGATACGAATGAGTCAGTCTCCGTCTAAGCAAATTCGTGTTTTGGTGGTTGATGACGAACCGCCCGCGCGACTGCGGCTAGTTGACCTTCTGCGAAGGGATTCGCAGGTAGGTGACATTTTTGAGGCCGAGAATGGAATCGACGCAGTCGAAAAGATTCAGGACAAACGGCCGGATGTCGTTTTTCTGGACGTACAGATGCCAGAATTGGATGGATTTGGTGTGGTTCAAGCGGTCGGAGCCGAACAAATGCCGTCCACGGTTTTTGTTACCGCATATGATCATCACGCTATCCGCGCGTTTGACGCCAATGCTCTGGACTATCTGCTGAAGCCTTTCAGCGACGAGCGATATGAAGTGACGATGACCCGCATCAAGTCCCGGCTCGCAGACTATGGTGTGCGCAAAATTGAGCAGCAGTTGTTGCAGATGGTTTCCGAGGCGGCCGTGTCCGAACGCCGATGGGACCGCCTGGTAGTGAAGGCCGGCGGAACGACCCGCTTCATAAGAGCCGTGGACATCGACTGGATTGAGGGCGCTGGCGTCTATGTGAACCTGCACGTCACCGGCAAAGAGTTGTTGTATCGTGCCGCTCTGCATGAACTGGCCGAAAAACTGGATCCGATGCAATTCGTACGCATCCATCGATCCACGATTGTCAACATCGATAGCATCCTGCAACTTGAGCCGATCTCGCACGGCGAATTCGAAGTGGTTATGAAGAATGAAACGCGATTACGGGTTAGCAGAAACTACCGCGCGGAGTTGGAGAAACGACTGGGACAAGCGCTGTAATATTCTCCTGCTATTCTGGGGTGTGTCGCATGACAGTCTTCGCAATAGTCCAAAGGGCTAGCCGCCTTCATTCCACTGAACAGCAACACCACGCCATTTGAAACACTCACTTGTACGGCGTTGGTCGGGATGCCTTCATACGAAAGGAAGGGCAGACCCCTCTTTTGCTTACAAGTTGATCCGGTTCGATGCGGCGACGCGACCGTACCACAGACCTGAATCCTTGATAATGCGACGCTGGTCGTGGAAGTCGACGTATGTGAGTCCGAACCGCTGGCTGTAGCCTTCCGCCCATTCGAAATTGTCGAGCAGGCTCCAGGCGTGATAGCCGCGCACATCCGCCCCGTCCCGGATGGCGCGAGCGATCTCCGCCAAGTGTGCCTTTAGATACGCGATACGACGGTCGTCGGCGACGCGGCCGTTTGCGTCGGGGCTGTCGAGATAGGAGCAGCCGTTCTCCGTGATCTCGATGGGAAGTTTGTAGTCGCGCGCGATGCGCGTAACGAGGTCGTAAAACCCCTGCGGCCAAATCTCCCAGCCGATATGGGTGAGCGGGCCCTCATTCGGGATCTTCGCGTCGTAGCCCCAGTACTTCACCGCCTTGTTGGCGGTCACGGCTTGCCGGAAATAGTAGTTCACGCCGATCCAATCGAGTGGCGCGCGCATCAGCTTTTCGTCGCCTGGCTTGAAACCCATCACCTTCGTCGGTGTGCCGCCCACGAAGGCTCTCGGGTATTTGCCGCGGAGCGCCGTCTCGAGAAAGTACACATTGTTGAGCGCGTGATAACGCTGGGCCGCCGCACGATCAGCTACACTTGCGGTCGCGGGTACGCCCGGCGACATCGAGAAGGCGCTACCGATCTGTGCCTTGGGCGCCAGCGCCTTCATGGCGCGGAATGCTTCGCCTTGCGCGATGTTCGTGGTGTGCGCAGCCTTCAGGAACAGCGCCGTATCTTTCCGCCCAGGCGCATGCGCACCGAAGCCGTAGCCGACCAGCGTAAACACCAGCGGTTCGTTGAAAATGCACCAGGTCGTGACGCGATCGCCGAGCGCCTTTGTCATAATTTCCGCGTACTGCGCGAAATAACCGGCAAGGTCGCGATTGGGCCAGCCGCCTTTGTCTTCCAGCGTCTGCGGCAGGTCCCAATGGTAGAGCGTGGCCATGGGCCTAATGCCGGCAGCGAGCAGCGCATCGACATAACGGCTGTAGAAGTCGATCCCCTTCTGATTCACCGCGCCGGTCCCGGTGGATTGAATGCGCGGCCACGAGATGGAGAAGCGGCAGCTCTTCTGGTTGAGCTGCTTCATGATTGCGATGTCTTCCACATAACGATGATAGGAATCACAAGCGACGTCGCCTGTGTCACCGCCCTTCACGCGGCCAGGAGTGTGCGCGAAGCGGTCCCAGATGGACTCGCCCTTGCCATCTTCGTTCCAGGCGCCTTCGATCTGATAGGAGGCCGTCGCAGTTCCCCAGATGAAGTCCTTGGGAAATTGTGCGCCCGAAAGATCTGCCGCGTTCGGAGAAATCGCCGTCGTGGCCGAATAGGTGGCGTTCTGGGCGAGGGTTTTCTGGGACAATGCGCCGGCTCCGACGATAGCGAGGGAACTGGCGAGAAAATCGCGGCGGTTCTTCACTGGGGCTCTCCTTGCTTTGGGCGAGAGACAGACAACACCAGCGACCGGAAAACAAGTTGACCTGATGCATTATCGGCGCGGGCGTTTGTTCAATTCTAAGTCTAGTTCGACAAATGAACTTGCGGCGGCTGACGGCATCCGCGCAAAGCGCCATCTCAATGGCATCCGTGTCCGAAGGATGGGAATCGCTTTGACGCTTTTTCGCGTGTTGCCTGTCGTCAAAGACGAGCCTACTTTTGAACACGTGTTTGGTAGCGCTAACACGCACGGAGCAATCGGCCGATACATTCAACTGCCGACTGGGGTTGGGGACCTATGCGTCCAATTCGAAGCGAGTTGAGACCGATTAGCACGGGCTAACGCCCGCTCCGCAACAAATAAATCCCATTTATCACATTTATTCTGACCCACTCGCCATTTGTGATAGCGCTGTCAATGCTCAAAAGGCTCCGTTGAGAACCTTGGCTGGGGAAGCTTGAGCGAATTAGGGGGGGCCGCCATTTTGCCCGCAGGGGACAATGGCGGTTGCATAATTCGCAGAATTTCCTCAACGACCCGGGAAAAAGCGACACGTCGCTGTCACAAGGCGACGGGCGGTTTAGGGGCAGGAACAATCGGGAGGGACTTCGTGAAAAACTTCGCAAAAATGCAAAAAGTGCTGCTTGGCAGCGTGTCTGCGGTGGCAATCAGCGCGATGGTAGGCCCTGCGTTCGCGCAAGAGGCCGGCGTTGAGACGGTTGTCGTGACCGGCATCCGGGCCAGCTTGGAGTCTGCACAATCGATCAAACAGAACTCGGACCAAGTTGTCGATTCGATCACCGCGGTCGATATCGGCGCTCTGCCGGACCGCAGCGTCGCCGAGGCCCTGCAGCGCGTTCCCGGTGTCCAGATCACACGCACTGACGCGAACCGCGACCCCGTTCGCTGGGCCGGTTACGGAAACGGCGTGTTTGTCCGCGGTCTATCCTGGGTTCAGGCTTTGACCAACGGTCATGGCACGTTCGGCGCTGACAACGGCCGTACGATCAGCTTTGCAGACATTTCTGCCAGTCTTATGGCTGCCGTAGACGTCTACAAGAACCCCAACGCCAAGATGATCGAAGGCGGCGTCGGTGGCACGGTGGACCTCAGAACCCGCAAGCCGTTCGACACTGACGGCCAGATGATCGCGTTCTCGGCTGAAGACGTTTATGGCGATTTGAGCGGTAAGGTCGCGCCTGCGGCGAACGCCCTGTACAGCAACCGCTGGAACACTCACATCGGCGAAATCGGCATTTTGGTTTCCGGCGACTATCAGTTGCTGAGGACCGGCGACAACGTCATGCAGCTGGATACGTTTGGCAGGTATACAAAGACCGACGGCACGCCCGTGCAGATCCCCATCTTGGGAGGCGTCAACGGCCCCAACGGCAACGGCTATCGCCACATGGATTGGTGGCAGGAGCGTGAGACGGCTTATACCGCCGTGCAGTGGCGCCCAAACGAAAAGGTGGAAATCGGCCTGACCGGAATTTATAGCAAGGCCGATCCGTCGAGCGTCGAACATACCATGACTTGGCTTCCGCCTTCGGACCAAGCGAGCATCGATAGCTACCACTACGCTGCGGACGGGACTTTCCTTGGCGGCACGATCAATGACGCCAAGAGCCCGGGTGGCGGTCACGATACACGTTACGGCACACACCATCACATCAACATGGATCTGTCGGCGAACATTAAGTATACGCCGACCGACAGGTTGTCGATTTCGGCCGACGTCCAATACACGGAAGCACGCTCGGCCTTTTACGACATGACTCTGTATGACAAGATGAAGAACAACAGCTGGTGCTACTATCCGGCGGTTGGCTGGGCTGGCCCCTCCGCGTGTCCCGCAACTCCAACAGTCGGCGTCGATTATTGGCCGAATGCGCCGGTCATTAATGTCACGGAAAACTACGCTGGCAATACTCCGTCCATAACCTACACCGGCGATGTTGCCGCCCAGGCCGTCAAGAGCAATTACATCTGGGGCTCGGCGATGGATCACGTCGAGAACAACTTTGCGCATAACTGGAACGCCCGCGCCGATCTGTCGTACGACCTGGCAGGAACCGGGCTGGGAAGCTTTGTGAAATCTATCGAGATCGGCGGCCGTGTCGATCTCAGAGAAGAAGTCACCCGCCAGTCGACATGGAACTGGACGGAGTTGGCTTTCGCGACCTACAAGCAAGGTTGGTCATGGGGTGTCGACGGAACGGTCGGCCCGGTGGTGGCAGCTACCGGCGACCTCACGACCGGCGGAGCGGGCGCGACCAGTCTGTACACATTCCCGAAGATGTTCGGTACTCCGAGTGTTTCGGTGTGGTTGGCGAAGGGGGACCTGCTTAAGAAGGGCGGGTTGGCCGTTTGGGATGCTGTCAAGGACGCCGAGACTCCTCTGAATGCGATCGGCATCGGGGGCTGGTGGCAGCCGTTGATGGTGAAATACGGCTGTACGTCCGGCAAGGACTACTACTGCAACGCCATTTACACCAACACAACTCCGGGTTCGACCGCACAGACCGCCGGCATCAACAGCCCGACGGAAGACACCTACGCCGGCTATTTCCAGACCAACTTCGCACATGACACGTTCCTGGGCCTAGAAGTTCCAATCGATGGCAATATCGGCGTGCGCATTGTCCAGACGCGGGATACGAGCGGTCCGGGCTATTTCCTATTGCCTGCAGTAACGGCGTGCACCAATCCACCGGCGCCGGCAACCCCGACGTGCACCGGCCACACCGATCGCGAAGTGGCCTATGCCTTCGTCGGCAACTCCGGCAGCGCTGTGGCAACGGCGACGGCGAGCCGAGACCATACGTACACGGACATACTGCCGAGCTTTAACTTCCGCGCACACCTGACCGATCAGATTCAGGCGCGCGTGGCGTACTCGCAGCAGGTCGTGCGTCCGGATTTCGCCTTCATGCAGAACTACACCACGTTGTCGTATGGCTTTTCCGCCACGGACGGCAATGTGTTCTCCGGGTTAGGCGGCCAGGGCGGCAATCCGCTCCTGAAGCCTCTGCATGCCAACAACTACGATGTCAGCGTCGAATGGTACTTCGCGCCGACCGGCAATCTGTCGTTCGCGATGTTCCACAAGGACATCACCAACTACTTCGCGACTGGAACGCGTCCGGAGACCTACACGCGTAACGGCATCACGGAAACCTTCAACGTTCAACGCTATTACAACGGCGATAAGGGCCGCGTCGAAGGCTTCGAGCTCGCCTATCAGCAGTTCTACGATTCGCTGCCGGGTGCGTGGAGTGGAATTGGCCTTCAGGCGAACTACACGAAGATCTATAACAGCGGTGGTACCAACCCGTCGTGGAACATCACCAGCGCCGCCGGGAACAGCTTCGCTGCCGACAGGACGCTGCCGTTGGAAGGCATGTCGAACGACAGCTATAACATCGCTCTGATGTATGAGAAGTATGGGATCTCCGCGCGCGCGGCCTACAACTGGCGTTCGAAGTTCCTGATGACGACTTCGGCCGCGAACCTCGATCAGCCGGTCTGGCAGGAGAAGTTCGGCCAGCTCGACGCGTCAGTGATGTACACGTTCCTTGACCACTACAAGATCGGCGTGCAGGCCACCAACGTCTTGAAGGCAAAGACCTTCTTGGATGTCGGTCCTTTAAGCTATCACCCGCGTTACGAATGGGTTGATGTCGACCGCAAGCTCTCGGTTGTTGTTCGCGCCAGCTGGTAATTTGAGCGCGTACGATGATTTTCGACCCCCCGGCGCAACGCCGGGGGGCTTTTTTTTGGTTTGGTTCATGGTGTCGGGGAGAATCTCATGAGCATCAGAATTTCGAAGCGGTCGGGTTTGTCCGGTCTTGCCGTTGGCGTCGTCGCGGTTTTCGGCTTGCTAGCCACCCCGGCGCTTGCCCAGGACATCCTGTCAAAGGCTGTGAACGACCCCGCCACTGCGTGGGGGACCTATGGAACACTGGTTAAGTCCGAATTGATTAAGGATGCGGCGGTGACCGGCGGCGTCGCAGAGCGCATCACACTCACCGCCAAGGGCGCCAATCCATGGGACGCCGGCGCCCAGACCGTAACCACCAAGCCGCTTCAGAAGGGCGATGTCCTTCTGCTCGCGTTCTGGGCAAAGGCGCAGGAACCACCGACGGGCAGTGATGCAATCGACCTCGTCGCAAAGCTCCAGGAAGCCGCGGCGCCTTATGTCGCCTTGAGCCAGGACACGCCGATCCGCAGTGGTGCCCAATGGAAGCTCTATTATGTCAGCGGCACTGCCGCCAAAGATTACTTGCCGAATACGGCAGGGGCGGCATTGCAGCTGGCGACGGGGGAACAAGTGATAGACTTTGGCCCGGTCTTCATTCTCGATTTTGGCCCTAGTTATGACGTTTCCAAACTGCCACATAACTAAACGCCGATGGCATCGCGGTCGCCTCGCGTTGGCCGACGGTGTTGCGGACAGACCTGGCGGAAATATCGAGCGCCGACCTGCGGGACTGCCCTGAGCCAAAAACGTTCCCACGCAAGGCTACATATGAACTTCGGAACCCGCCCGATTACGGGCCACGCAGTCGTTCAATCGCTCGCATTCCGCCGTACGTGCTTCCGAAAACTCAGGTTTCTGACTACAGTCGTCGCGTGTGGTCTAGGACCAATTGCCTGACGAGTCCGATGAATCCTGACGCCCGTTCCTGGTCCGGCCTTTCAGTCCGGCAGCATTTAGAAATGGCCGTGTCGCTACACGGTCGGGCAAAGCTTGACGAGGCCGAACAGCACTATCGTGCGGTTCTGGGGTTGGAGCCCGGCCACGTCGCCACGCTGCACAGGTTGGCCCTGCTGCTGGCCCAGAGTGCGCGCTTCGCAGAGGCCGCGGAAGTCTATGAGAAGCTGCTTGCTGCTGCACCGCAGGACGCGGAAGCGCACGCGAATTTTGGGCAGGTCCTGCTGTTGCTTGGGCGGTACGAGGAGGCGCTGGCGCAGCTGCGAGCTTCCGTCGACCTCAAACCGGAATCCGCCGAGACGCACACCATCCTGGGCAATGCGCTCGCCAAGTTGAACTGTCCTGAGGAAGCGCTGGCGAGCTACGCCAAATCGCTGTCGCTGAATCCAAAGCTGCCCGAGCCACACAACAATCGCGGCAATGTACTGTTATCGCTTGGTCGCCTAGACGAGGCGGTCGTCGAATTCAAGCGGGCGCTGGCCCTCAAATCCGACTTTGTCACGGCGCGGAGCAATCTCGCCAGCGCACTTGTCAGACTCGAACAGCCGCAGGAGGCGATTACAGAGTTTGAGCGTGTGCTCGCCCAGCGGCCAGACCTTGCTTCCGCGCACTTCAACCTTGGCAACGCCTTGGCGGAGCTAGAACGCCACGAGGAGGCCGTGCTGCACTTCTCTAAGGCGATCACGCTTCAGCCACAATTTGCCTCCGCCTACAACAACGTGGGCAACTCACTTGATCAGCTGGGTCGCTCGGGTGAGGCGCTTGCCGCCTACGAAAAGGCGCTGGCGGTCGATCCCGGCCTTGCACTGGCCTATTTCGGGCGCGGCGGGATCATGCGGCGTGTGGGCCGCTTCGAGGAGTCGCTTGCCGATTACGAGAAGGCGGCCGCACTTGCCCCGGACCTCGTCGAGGCAGCAAACCTGCGCTTCAATCTTGCCGCCCTACTGTGTGACTGGCGCGGTCGCGTGGCGGGGATCGGTGATCTCAGGCGGCATTGCCTCGAAGGTCGGAGCGTCAGTCCGTTCGAGTTGCTCTGGGTGCTCGACGAGCCCGATATCAATCTCCTTGCGGCAAAGAGTAAAGCAGGATCATCGAAGCACGCACGGTGCGAGCAGGGACACCCCGCGCACAATCGCCTTCGCATAGCATACGTCTCGGCGGACTACTGCGAGCATCCCGTCGCCCATCACGCGGTCGAGTTGTTCGAGCATCATGACAAGTCCCGCTTCGAGACGTACGGCATCAGTCTCAAGACCGATGCTAGCAGCCCCATCCGCGAGCGCCTGCGGCGGGCGTTCGACCACTTCGAGGAGACGGGCTCGCGCACCAACAGCGAGATCGCCCAAATGCTGGCGGAACTTGAGATCGACATTGCCGTCGACCTGAACGGCCACACGAGCTTCAATCGATTGAAGGCGTTTGCCTTCCGGCCTGCGCCGGTGTCCGTGACTTATCTGGGTTATCCCGGCTCGACTGGAGCGGACTACATCGATTACATCTTGGCCGACCCATACGTTGTCCCGCCGGATAGTGAGCCCTTCTATTCCGAGAAGACTGTGCGTCTTCCCGATTGCTTCATGCCGCGGGACACCACAGGCGGCGCAACCATTTTGCCGCTTTCCCGCGCCGAAGCGGGACTACCTGAAACGGGCTTCGTATTCTCCGCCTTCAATCAAAGCGGAAAGCTCAACCCCGCGATGTTTGACATCTGGATGCGGCTATTGCGCGGAATCGACGGCAGCGTGCTGTGGCTGAATGTGGAGAACCCGACTGCCAGGAAGAACCTGCGGGACGAGGCGTCGGCTCGCGGGGTCTCGTCCGATAGGCTGGTTTTTGCGGAGCGCGTGCCCAGCCGCAACGTGTATTTCGCGCGCTTGGCCTGCGCCGATCTGTTTCTCGACACGCATCCTTACGGCGCCCACGCCACGGCGAGCGATTTTCTCTGGGCCGGGGTTCCCGTTGTGACCGCGCCGGGCAGAAGCTTCGCCTCGCGCGTGGCGGGAAGCATGTTGAAGGTTTTGAACTTGAACGAGTTGATTGCAGATGGCTTCGGCCAATACGAACAGAAGGCTATGGAGCTTGCGCGCTCGCCAGAGAAGCTGGCTGCAATCCGCATGAAGCTCGCCGAAGCACGCAAGGACTCCGCCCTGTTCGACATGAGACGTTTGTGCCGAAATCTGGAGAGTGCCTACAGGACCATGTGGGAGTTGCACATGTCCGGCCGTTCGCCGCAGAGTTTCTCGGTCATATCTTCGGACGAACCAGTGCGATGACGGGAGAATGGCCGCCCCACCAACCGTTGTCTCACAGTTCGGTGGCGCGCCGGCGGCAGCCCAAGGAGCATCTAAGGCCTTTGCTCGACGGCCCTGAAGCCAAACGAATCGGGGAGACGCAATGAGCAATTCCGGCGACGTCGCGACCGCTCAGGCGCATCTTGAGGCCGGCCGAAATCTGCACGACCAGGGCCGGCGTGCGGAAGCCGAGCAGCATTACCGGGCGGCGCTTGAGGCTCATCCCGACCATCCTGCCATTTTGTTCCCGCTCGGACTGCTGTGCTTTGAAGGCGGGCGTTTCGAGGAGGCCGCTTACCTGTTTGAAAAGGTACAGTCCGCACGGCCCGAATTGCCCGTAGCTCACCTCGGTCTCGGTAATACTCTGAATGCACTTGGCCACCCCAGCGAAGCGCTCACTGCTTTCGAGAAGCTTCTGTCGCTCGAGCCAACCAATTCGGCGGGCCATTTTGGGATCGGCCACGCCATGCAAAATCTCGGCCGCCTCAAGGAGGCGCGCCGCGCCTTTGAGAGCGCAGTCGCTCTGGCACCGAAGTTTCCGCTCTATCACCGGGCCTTGGCCGAAGCCGCTCGGTTCGGCGAAAACGATCCGCGCCTCACCGCGCTGGAGGAACTGGCGCGCGAAGAGGCATCTTTGCCCGAAGACCAGAGGATCGAGCTGCATTTCGCGCTGGCCAAGGCCTACGACGACCTGAAGCGTTATGAGTCGGCCTTCGAACATCTGCAAAAAGGCAATGCGATCAAGCGCCGCTTTGTTCGTTATGACGAAGCGCAGGAAATGGAGTTCTTTCGCGCGATCACCGCAGCCTTCACACCCGAATTATTCGAAGCGAAACAGGGCGTGGGTGATCCGTCCGACGTACCCGTTTTCATTGTGGGTATGCCGCGCTCCGGTACCACACTCATCGAGCAGATACTGGCGAGCCACCCAAGCGTTTTCGGTGCCGGCGAGTTGATGTATCTGTACAAACTTGCCGGGAGTGGTCATGCGGGGGCGAAATTTCCCTTCGATATTGCATCGATTCCGGATGAAGTTTTGCGCCGCTTCGGCGGATTCTATGCGGCCCGAGTTCGCGCTCTGGCGCCGGAGGCAAGGCGCATCGTCGACAAGTTGCCGCTGAATTTCCGCCTCGTGGGCCTGATCCGTTTGACACTGCCAAATGCTCGCATCATCCACGTGCGTCGAGACCCGCTCGATACCTGCCTTTCATGCTATTTCAACACGTTTTCGCAAAACATCGATTTTGCTTACGACCTCGGCGAGCTTGGCCGCTACTACAAAGCCTATGAAGCGCTGATGGCACACTGGCGCGCCGTTCTGCCCGCAGGTGCGATGCTTGAAGTGCAATACGAGACCGTAGTCGAAGATCTTGAGATCGAGGCGCGGCGGTTGGTGGAGTATTGCGGCCTAGAATGGGATGCGTGCTGCCTCAAATTCCACGAAACCAAACGGGTGGTGCATACCGTCAGCGCTGCGCAGGTGCATCAACCTATATACAAGAACTCGATCGGGCGCTGGCTGCCCTACAAGACTCACTTGCGGCCCCTGTTCGATGCGCTTGGCGCCGGGGCGGAGTGAATTCACTCGAGGAGATCCTCGGCGATTCACGAAGACCAAATCACGCTCTCATCCTTGCCAGGAAATGGCGAGCGGCCGACGCTCCGAGCGCCGGTCGGCCGCTCGCTGGTCAATTCGCCGGCGGGATCAAGGCGTCCCTGATCGGCTTTACCCACTCGTCCTTGCCGAGGTCATAAAGTATGAAATCGCCATCGAGTTGCCAGTACCCCCAGGAGAAGCCGCGCGCCTCGGCGCCACGGGCCATAGCGGCAGTCCACTTCACGCGAGACTCCATCGGGGCTTTGTCGTAGGCGCCGAATTCACCCAGGTAGATTGGCCGGTGATGGGCATCGGACCACGCCTTTACGGTATCGAATTCCTTATTGAGCAGCGTGACGTCGGCGTCGGAGCCCCAGGTCACGCCCGACAGACTCCGCACTTCGGCAGGGGCCCACGCGGCGCCCTGATGAGTGAAGTTCATCGGGTGGTAGTCGTGGAACGTGACGATGATGTGCTGATCGTCTGCCGGAAGATCGAGCGTCGGAAGCTGTTCCATTCCGTTCCAGCCGGCCGGTCCGACAATGACGTTGCGCGTCGGATTGGTGGCACGAATGATCGCCAGCGTTTCGCGTAGCTGCGGGTTCCAGATCTCTGCCGTCATGGCGTCATGCGGCTCGTTGAGAACTTCGAAGATCACAGTGTTCGGTGCATCCTTGAAGCGCGGCGCGATCTGCGTCCAGAACGCGTTCAACTTGGTCTTGCAGACAGCTGCATCCTTGCCGCAGATCAGAAAATCGTGTTCGTCGAGAATGACGATCAAACCTTCGTCGACGGCCGCCTTCACCATCGTGTCCAGCGTCATGAGCCATTCGGGGTTGAGTTGGTTGGAACTGTCCATATGGTCGAAGGAAAACAGCGCGATGCGCACCGCGCTGAACCCGCCGTCATGGATGATCTTGAAATGCCGCGGCTGGAACCGCCCTTTCGCAGGGTCCGTCCACACGGGGTCGTAGCCGAGCACATTCACGCCACGGGTCATCTGCATGTTCTGCGTCGCGGCATTGATAGGTGTGAATGGCTGCGCGAATGCAGGGAGCGCAGTGGTATTCCGCAAAGGGTAACTTGCGCAGCCGCTCGCCATCGCCAGGACAAGTCCGGCAATCGCCATCGAACACAACACGATGGGTATTCGCTTCATGGAGTGTCTCCCTGCATTGCGGTCTCTATGTTCCGTAGACGTGATGCGTCCGGCAAACCGCGCTGGCATTGCGTTTGCGGAGTTGACAGCGCTTCCCTTCTGAAAGTCAACGAAGCTCATTGACGCGATCGCGCACATAAGCGCGTGGAAATTTTGTCAAACAAACGTTCTACAAAAAGCGCGAGTGGTCACTGGTGTTCCAAGTGTGCCAACACCTCAGTCATCGCACCTTTGCTGATGCGAGCAATGGCCAGAATAGGCGGCTTAGGGCATCAGAGACTATGCCGACTCATATCGAGAAGAACCCGCTTAGCAACGACCCAATCCGGACTATCACATTTAGATCGCCACCCGCGATCCCAGCATTCATGATACGTGAGTGTGATCGTCACGATTGCTGGAAGCATCGCCGGGGCGAGGCGGCCACCTGCTACGCTGATGTATTGGGACCGAACTTTTCGGGTGAACAATGCTTCTACGCCGGATGGCACGAGGTACAGCTTGCGGACCATCGGAAGAGGCGGGCGATCGTCACGATCCTTTTGATCAATCAGGCAATGGCGCTGTTGGCGTTGTTTTGAGTAGACACATTTGTAAGGGGCCAGCGAACCGAGCCATGCCTAAACCACAACCGGAGTTTGTCAGACTCTTTTCTGACCGCCTTAGAGCGGCCCGTGTATCACGGGGGCTGAGCCTACGCGTTTTGGGGCGACAAGTTGGAATTACTTCCGGCTGCGTGGCACACTTTGAGGCCGGAGATCGTATGCCGAACATTGAGACGTTACGCCGTTTCGCTAGTGCTCTTGGCGTGCCGAGCGATTATCTGCTCGGTCTGGTTGACATTCCGGGCGTGTCCGGGACAGACCATATTGTCGGTCGCGACATCGATAAGCTTAGCGACAGCGACCGCGAGCTTGCGAGAAAGATTGTCCGGATTTTGGTGAAGCGTAACCAAGTTGTGCGGGCAGGCGGTGGGGAACTGAAACAAGTCTCACAAGTGTGAAACGGCGTTACGCCGGGAAATCACAGAGGCAATTCGAGAAGGACGGGGATAACGCTCGATCATTTCCGAGCGAACTGTGCAACGCGCCGCATAAAACCAGTGCGCGCAACCGCGATTTCGATGGCTGCGACCGCGTTTCCTCTTTTGTATCGGCAATAGCGGTGTGGAGGGGCGGCCATCACGCGATCCGCGCGCGGTTTGAGCAGGACTTCGATGCCAAACTGCGTGACGCGCAATTCGCCGGAATCACGTGCACCGCACACCTGGGAAAAATTGCCGGCCGCTTCAGCTCAGCAGGATTTTGCGCACTTTGCCTTCGGGGTCGTTCTCCATGCGGCAACGATTGTCGAACACCATGGTCTGACACTTATCCGGATCGCTAGGCGTCCATTCCAATCCGCGCTGACTCGGGTTGCCTGTATGAGCGAAATTAGCCCATGCGGTCGCTATCTTCTTCGCCAGCGCGCGGGCCTCCGGCGTGTCGCCCGTGCCTTGTTCGCAGCGCTGGGTGTTGTCGAAACAGAAGGCGAGTTCGGCGGTGTGCCAGGCGCCCGCCACGCCATCCAGCATCGGCGACTGCCATTGGAACAGATATTGATAGACCGGCGCGCCATGCTGTTCGTATTTCAGCTTGACCATCTTTTGGACGTTGTTGCGCACGCCCAGTCCACCGATGCCATAGGAGAGCGTGCGGATCGCCTTTTCGGGATGGGCGGCTTTCATCGCGTCCGCCAGCGCCTTGCCCTTGGCTGCGCCGAGGGCCTGGGACAACCGCTCGCGCCATTCGGCCTCGGTCGGATTGTCGCCGAAGCGCATGCCTTCTTCACTGACATTGCCGATCATCATCGGCACCTGCTTTGAAACATCCGGCCCCACGTCGTGGAACGCGCGGACATCGATCAAGCGACCATCCACGGTGGGCGTCCACCCGACGCGTGTGGTGCCGAATCCTCGTACGAAGGCCATCATGTCGAATTTGAACGGACCGTTGATGCGCTCTGCGACCTTGTTGCCGGCGTCGAACAGCGTCTGCCATTCCATCTTCTGGAGCGCGGCAAGATCTGGCCCGCCCAACTCCTTGATGAGCTGGCGCGAGAAATCGCGCGATTGTTCGGCGCTTGGCTGATTACCGCCGCCGCCCGACTGAACGATGCCGCGATGGATGAGTCCCTTTGCCGACGCCATGCCGAGCAGTGTCGTCACTTTCGAGCCGCCCCCGGATTGGCCGTAAATCAGGACCTTGTTGGGATCGCCGCCAAAATTCTGGATGTTGTCGCGCACCCAGCGCAAGGCCGCCACCAAATCGGTCATCGAAACATTGACCGAGTCCTCATAAGCCTTGCCGCCCAATTCGGCGAGGTCGAAGAAGCCCAGTACGTTCAGGCGATGATTTACCGAAACCTGCACCACGTCATGATGGCGCGCCATCTGCGCCCCGTCATGCGAGGCGAGTTCGTAGGATGACCCGAAGCTGAATCCGCCGCCGTGGAAATAGACCATCACCGGACGACTCCCCGAAAGCGAAGGCGTCCAGATGTTGAGCTTCAGCATGTCCTCGCCGAGAAAGCCGTCATCCCATTGCTGCAGGAAGGTGTGTTCGACGGCGCGGAAATTGTGCAGCGTCTGCGGGCAATTCGCGCCATAGGCCAGCGCCGGAAGTTCGTCGTCCCAGGGCTTGGGCGGCTTGGCGGGGAGCCAGCGGTTTTCGCCGCCGGTGTCGGCGCCGTATGGCACGCCCTTGAAGGTGAACACATCGCCGGCAACGTAGCCGCGCACCTTTCCGTACTGCGTTTTGGCCACGGCGGAGCGTGGCGTGGAGCAGCCGCGCGGACCACTGCGCACGCCATTCTGCATCGGATAGGCATCTGCTGGGGCCGGCATCGCCAGCCCCGCTCCGGCGGCAGCCGAAGCGATCAAAGCGCCGCGACGGTTGAAAAGGACGCCCTTGCGAGAATTAGACTCCATCTGTTCCCTCCCGTGACTTCTTTTTGTTATCGCTCGAGCGAGCGCGGCGAGCGCCGTTCGTATTTCTATTGTACCTCGCTTTTCAATTGCCAGACAAATTGCCGGCAGACCCTGACTGAAGCCCAGAATCCCTATCCAAAGATGGGTGGAATCTCGCGCGGATTAGCTTCGCGTGGCGCAGCCGAGACGAGGGTGACGGCAAAGCGGCGCTGCAACAATCGGGGAAAATCGATATTCTATGCCGATGCGATCATCGAATTTTTAGGCACGGCTGGAATTTCGTTGCGCAATCGCCGTATGGCGAGCACGGCAAACAAAACGACGCCGTAACACAGGATCGCTGCTGCCACTGCAAGATGGACGTATCCGGCCGCCAGCGGCCAGCGCAGAATATTGCCCGCTGTGATGGAACCCAGCCCCGTGGCGACGACTAGCAAGCCCGACGCCGATTTGATCAACTCGCCGGTATTGCGGACGGCTTCACCGAAGATGGTGGGGAAGGTAATCGATAAGAACAGGGCGGTGCTCAACAATCCCGCCACGCCCACCAAGCCGTGGCCCACGAATGAAAGACAAAGCGTGCAAATGCACGCCGCGGCGGCGACCGACAATACCCGCAAGGGTTCGAAGCGAAGCATCAGAGCGGTGCCGGCGAAGCGACCGAACCCGACCACGGCCCAGAACGCCATCGTTATATTGGGAACCAGAAGCGCAGCCTCGGCGGGCCAAACCTGGGTGATGTAGCTGGAAGCGACGCTCATGACGCAGACCAAACCGGCCATGGCGGCCGCTATCGCCGCTAGTGCGAGCCGGAACTCCCGCTGCGACAGCAGTATCTTGAGTTCTTGGCGCAGCCTCGCCGGCCTGCTGCTGCGCGTTTCCGCAAGACGCGGGAACTCGATATTCTCAATCAGGAACGCCATCAGCAGAAGCGCCAAGCCGACGACGACATACGGGCGCACATAGGTCTCGATGCTATTGGCATCCAGCGCAACCGCATGGGGGATATTGAGACCGCGGCCTAACCAACAGGCGAGCAAATAGCCGAGGGGATAGAAGGATTGTGCGAAATTCAGGCGCACTACGGCCGTTTTCGGCGACCCCATCCGGCAGATCAGCGGATTGACGCTGGTCTCGAGGAAGGCCCAGCCTATGCCAGTCGCAATGACGGCCGACACAAACCACAGCACCTGATGCTGCGCCACCGCCGGGTAGAACAGGAACGCGCCGACGGCAAAGGCACTAAGTCCGAATATGATCGCCAGCTTGTAGCCGAGCTTGCGCAGGAACAGCGCCGCTGGCAATGCGACGACCACATAGGTGGCCTGATAACTGAGACTGGTGAAAAAGCGCTCGACGAGCGAAAGATCAAAAAACCGATAAAACGGCGCCATGACGATTCCGTAAAGTCCATGCGCCAATCCCCACACGGCGCACAGGCTGATCGTGATGGCGACCGCCAACGGATAGGATTTTCCGTGCCGCTGAGCCTCTCCCGACATCGAGGTTTTCCCAAAAGCCAATTCTGGCCTGCCATCTTCACGGGAATTGATTAACAAGACCTACCGCCATCGCTTCCCCGGGATAGGGCAAAATGCCCGGGAACAAGGCCAAATATCCATTCAGCGTGATGATATCGGCGCGGTCACCGGCGTCGGCGGGCGGGGCATTGGGCGCGCGATCGGCGCATCGGCTTATTTCGTTCGGCTAAGCGACGATTCCGTCCAACGCGGCAACATGCAGGCTTGAATTTGCGTGCGCGAAAAATCGAACACTGGCGGCGATGTTTGCTATGCTCTCCGCTACTCGCGCCTCATCAAATGATTATCCGGGAGGAATGCATGGCAGGTTCACTTAATCGCCGCGGCCTTTTGAAGATCGGAGGAGCGGCAGTCGCCGCGCCATATCTTTGGTTGCCGGCGCGCGCCGAAGAACTCGCCTGGCCCACCCAGACGGTCGGCCCCTTCGTCGAGGTCGAGACTGCGAGCGGGCGCATCCGTGGCGGCCACAGCCGCGGCGCGCTGGCCTTCAAGGCCATTCCTTATGCCGGCTCAGTTTCGGGCAAGAACCGGTTCAAGGCGCCGCCCAAACTGACGCCGTGGACCGGCGTGCTGGATGCCACCCGCCTCGGCCATCCGGCGCTCCAGGCGCCGGGCGGCACCTATGGCGAGCACGAGCCCGCCTATGCCGAAGACTGCCTGGTGCTCAATGTCTGGACCCCGGCGGTGAAAGACGGCGGCAAGCGGCCGGTGATGGTCTATTGCCATGGCGGCGGATTCAACGCCGGCTCCGGCGGCCAGAACATCCAGGACGGCTCCCATCTCGCCGCGGCCTATGACGTGGTGGTGGTGGCCATGAATCACCGGCTCGGCCTGCTCGGCTTTCTCTATCTCGGCGAACTGGGCGGGGAGGAATACGCCACCTCCGGCAATCAAGGCATGCTCGACATCGCCGCCGCGCTCGATTGGGTGAAACAGAACATCGCCACCTTCGGCGGCGATCCCGCCAATGTGATGGTGTTCGGCGAATCCGGCGGCGGCGCCAAGACCAGCACGCTGATGGCGATGCCCGCCGCGCAGGGACTGCTCCATAAGGCCGGGATTCAAAGCGGCGCCATGCTGCGCAGCAGCACAAAGGAAGCCGCCAGCGAAACCGCGCGCCGCGTTCTGGCGGGGCTCGGCATCGCGCCCAAGGACATCGGCAAACTGGCCGACGTTCCGGCCGAAAGACTTCTCGCCATACAGGTGGCCGGCGGCAAGGGACCGCTGGGCACGCCAACCAAGGAGTGGCTTGCAGCGCACCCCAAACCGCCTTCCGCCATGGAGGCCGACGGCCAGCCGGGCGGATGGGCGCCGGTGGTGGATGGAACCGTTCTGCCGCGCAATCCGTTCGATCCCGATGCGCCTTCGATCTCGGCGAACGTTCCGCTGCTGATCGGCAATACGCGCGACGAGGCCATCTTCTTCGTGCGTGAAAATCCGGGTTTCTTCCATCTCGACGAGGCGGGACTGGCGGCGATGGCGCGCGGGCAAGTGGGTGACATCGCGGACCGCATCATCGCGCTTTATCGCAAGACAAGGCCGCACGCGACGCCACCTGAAATCGGCATCGCCATCATGACCGCGATGAGTTTCGGCAACGACACGGTGACGCTGGCCGACCGCAAATCGCTGCAAGCCGCGCCGGTCTACCGCTACCGCTACGATTACCAATCGAATGTGCCGGTCAAAGGCACGGACTGGACCTTACGCTCCTGCCATGCCAGCGACATCTCTCTGGTGTTTCTCAATTCCGAAATCTTGGACCTGCAAGGCAACGGCCCTGGCCTGGCCGAGGCCTCGAAGGCGATGAGCGGATATTTCACCAGCTTTGCGCGGAACGGCGTCCCATTCGCTGAAGGTCAACCGCAATGGCCGCAATACGATACCTCCAAGCGTGCCGTGATGCTGCTCGACAGCCGATGCCGCGTGGTGGACGACCCGGATGGTGAAGAACGCAAATTCTGGCAGTCGCTCGGCAGGGGGTGAGGGCGTCTCGCCTAACGCGGTTGCGTCCGGCTGACGCAATCCGAAATTTCTACCTGCCTCTGGTTTACACAGATAACTCTGTATTGCAGAATGATCTGTATGAAACCGAGTGATGGGGGTTGTCACGGCAAGTTTGTGCAAAGGGCGCCCAGAAGGCGCTCTCGCAGCCAAATCCGCGACTGCGGCAATTCGCGGGGCGGCGGCGATAGACCCGGCCTCCCATATCCATAGAAAATTTATGGACTAAGGCGGTTTTGCCGGGATTGGGTCGCAAAAGTGCCATGAGATATTACGTAAATGCGATGTCTTGGTGCTCAGCCGCCAAGCGGGGGTTCTCAAAGGTTCAAAGCCATGACCGATAAGCCTGACGGGGCGCCTATTGTTCGCCTTAGCGACGTCGTGAAAACCTATGACGACGACGGGCTAAAGGTGGCCGCCGTCAACGGCATCAGCTTCGAGATTCCTCCGCGGCGCTTCGCGATGATCGTTGGGCCCTCGGGCAGCGGCAAGACGACCTTGCTCAACCTGATCGGCTGCATCGACGTGCCGACCGCGGGATATATCGAGATCTGCGGCGAAGACGTCGCCAAGCTCTCCGACAACAAGCTTACGGATTTTCGGGCGCGCAACATCGCGTTCGTTTTTCAGAACTTCAATCTATACCCGGTGTTGTCGGCCTACGAGAACGTCGAATATCCACTGTTGCTGATCGGCATGGCGGCGAAGGAGCGTCAGGAGCGCGTGCTATCCCTGCTGGAAGCCGTCGGCCTGGCGGAGCATCGGCGCAAGCGTCCCAACCAGCTCTCCGGCGGACAGAAGCAGCGTGTCGCCATCGCCCGCGCCCTGGTCAAGCATCCACAGATCGTGCTCGCAGACGAGCCGACCGCCAACCTCGACAGCCAAACCGGCGAACAGATCATCGAACTGATGCGCAAGATGCAGCACGAGCAGATGGTGAGCTTCATCTTCTCCTCGCACGATCCGCAGCTCATCTCCCACGCCGAGGAGACCTTCATCATTCGCGACGGCAAGCTGATCGACCATCGCACGGAGGCAGGACAATGATGCTCTTCAAAATTGCCTTCCGGAACATCCTGCGCAACGCGCGACGCTCGCTGATGACCGCCTCCGCCATTGCGGTGGGCGCCATCGCCATGATCCTGTTCGGCGAATACATCGCCTTCATCATGGTCGGTCTGGAAACCGGGGCGGTGGCAAACGGCGGCCACCTTACGGTCTACCACAAGGGCTATTTCGACTTCGGTTCGGGCAATCCTTCCGCCTACAGCATCGACAAATACCAATCGGTCATGCGGTTGATCGAGAACGATCCGGAGCTCAAGCCGGAAATCACGGTCGTCACGCCGAACGTGACGCTATTCGGCATCGCCGGAAATTTCGCCATCGATTCGTCGAAGACCTTTTACGGTTCCGGTTTCGTCGCCGCGGACCGGGCAAAAATGCGGCACTGGAACGAATACGGCCTCGTACGCATAGGCCGGGCGAACGATCTCAACGATGTTGGTATCCGCGACGACGACCAAACCCACGGCGTCATTGGCATCGGACTGGCGCGCGTCCTCGGCCTGTGCCAACCGCTCAAGATTGCCAATTGCCCTTCACCACCAAAGCCCAAGGCGACACCTGTTCCGAATGCGCCGGCGCCGGACGTGAATCTGGCGGAGCTTTCGGCGCGCGATCGCGAGTCCGTTCAAGTACAGCCCGTGGAGACCAAACCGCGCATCGATCTTTTGGCCGCGACCGCCGAGGGCGCCCCCAATGTTGTCAGCTTTTTTGTGAACCGGGCCCAAAACATGGGCTTCAAAGAGTTGGACGACATGTATGTCGGTATGAATCTCAAGCTGGCGCAGGATCTTCTCTACGGTCGTGGCGAGCACAAAGCGGTCAGCATCCAGATTCAGCTCCTTCGCAGCGAAGATATGCAAAAGGCTCGCTCCCGCCTCGACACGCTGTTCAAGCAGAACGGCCTGGACCTGGAAGTACATGACTTCAAGGAACTGACGCCCCAATACACGCAGATCATCAGTTTCATGAGCGCGATCTTCACATTTATCTCCGTCATCATGGGCGTGATAGTGTTGTTCACCGTCGTCAACACGATGAGTATGAGCGTCATGGAACGGACAAATGAGATTGGCACGGCGCGCGCCATGGGTGTCAGGCGCAGCGGCATCCGCCGCCAGTTTCTGGTCGAGGGCTGGATGTTAGGGGCTATCGGTGCCACGGCCGGCGTGATCCTCGCCTCGCTGCTCGCCACGTGGTTCAACCATGCGGGCGTCATGTACACGCCGCCCGGCCAGGCGTCTCCGGTCCCGCTTTTGCTGCTCACGGCGGGCGTCGGGAAGTTGCTCTTCTCCGTTTGGTTTGGACTTCTCCTTATGGCAACGATCGCTGCCATAATTCCCGCTAGCCGCGCCGCGCGCATGCTTGTCGTCGATGCGCTGCGTCACGTTTGAGGTCGTTCACATGAAAAGACTGTTCCTCGGCTTGATGGTGGCGACGCTGCTGGTTCCCGCGGCTTTGGCGCAAACCAAGGCCAACCCGCAGGATATCGTCGCCGCCGCCGACAAGGTGCGCAATCCGGGACAGCCGTTCCGCCTGACCAACACGCTGGTCGAATATATCGGCGGCAAGCCGCGCGACCGCGTTGTGCTTGTGGTGTTTGCCAAGGAGGACAAGCACACCCACCAATTCAGCAATATCGTGCGCTATGTCGATCCGCCGCGCGACGTCGGCAAGATGGTGCTGATGAACGGCAGCAACATGTGGTTCTACGATCCGTCGTCGAAGGTCAGTGTCCGCATCTCGCCGCAGCAGCGGCTGATGGGGCAGGCCTCCGACGGCGACGTGGTTACGGCAAATCTCGCCAAGGATTACACGGCAAAGCTCGACGGCGAGGAAACGCTGCAGGACGCCGACCGCAAGGATCGCGCTTGCTGGCATCTGGACCTGGCCGCCGCGTCGGCGGACGCGGTCTACAGCCGGATCGAGTACTGGGTCGAGAAGGGCACAAACCAGCCGGTGAAGGGCAAATACTATTCCGACAGCGGCCGGCTGCTGAAGATCGCCTATTTCCACAAGATCACGGATCAGCTCGGCGGCAAACGGCCGAGCGAAACCATCATCATCGATGCCGTCGATCAGAACCTGGTGACCACGATGTCGAACTCCGACATGCGGGCGCAGGAGGTTCCGGACGCGTGGTTCCAGCGCGAGTACCTGCCACGCATCAAGATCGAATGAGGCGGGCACCTGCCGCGCTGCTGGTTTTTGCCGTAGGCGTGGCGACTCCCGCCCTGGCGCAGGAAAATGGCGACCTTGATCGTATTCCCACGGCCATAGGAAACGCCGACGCGACACCGGCGCCTCAATCGAGCGCGCACGGAAAATATTATGCGGAAGACGCATTCGCGCTGTCGTCCTCGCGCGGCAATCTCGCGGTCGCTTTGCCGTCGCCGCCGTCTTCCGATTGGGCGAACCGCACTAGCCTGGATGCCTTCGACCAGTGGACGCTGAGTGAGAGATTGTCGTTCACGTTCAGCGACCGCTTCAATCTCACCGAATACAAGGACATCGTTTTTCCCCGCGATGCGGCGCGCAACGATCTAAGAGAAGCCTATTTCACCTGGGAACCGCTGACGCAGAACTTTCTGGAGGTCGGGCGCATCAATCTCAAGAATGGTGTTGCACTCGGCTTCAATCCGACGGACTTCTTTAAGACGCGTACGGCCGTCAGCCAGGCGTCCGCCGACCCCTCCTCTCTACGCGAGGACCGGCTCGGTACGCTGATGGTGCGGGCACAAACCATCTGGGATGGCGGATCCGCGACATTTGCCTATGCGCCGAAGGTCCATACGCCGAGGCCGCTGGTCGGTGCAGCTCCGAATTGGATCGACCCGGCGTTCGATCAGACCAACTCCGCCGACCGGTTTTTGGTCGCACTCAATCTCGAAATCGGCGATCTCAGCCCGCAAGCGCTCGTCTATCATGAAGGCGGACGCACCAAGCTGGGGTTCAATATTTCCCATCCCGTCGGTCAGAGCATCATTGCTTATGCCGAATGGTCAGGCGGCAACGAACCCAATCTGATTGCGCAAGCGGTTGCCTTCGGCAAGGCGACCGGCACGCTGCCAAGCTTTGCCCCGATTCTGCCGCCGACTTCGACGGGCAGGGCGTTCCAGAACGATCTGGCGGTCGGTGCGTCGTGGACGAGCATCGAGAAGGTCACGCTCAATCTCGAATATCATTTCCACCAGGCCGGATTTTCCGGCGGGGACTGGCGCAACTGGTTCGACATTGGTGCCAGCAACCCGGCTTCCGCACCCGAACTGTGGTACGTTCGCGGCTACGCTTCCGCCGAGCAACAGCCGATGAGCCGCCATCAGGCTTTCCTGCGCGCCGACTGGCAGGACGCCTTCGTCACCGACCTCAATCTTTCCTGCATTTCCTTCGTCAATCTCACCGACGGCTCGGGCATGATGCAATTCGCCGCGGGCTATAACATCTCGGATGCCTGGAGCATTGGTGCTTATGTAGGCGGGACGTTCGGCGGCAAACGCACCGAATGGGGTAGCCTGTCCGGCTCGGGAAGCGCAATCTTCCAGGTCGTCCGCTATCTCTGACGCGATGCCGCCTCGAACGGGCTGGGAGGCGAAAATGGAAATCAATCAACTGCCGAAGTGGGATCCCTCCGCGGCCGGTCTCAGCTGTTGCCCGAAGTTCGATCCTGCGCAATGGGACGGGCTCGAGCTTCACTTCCGCGACAAGCCTTTCGTGAGGGCCCAGACGCGGGACTTCTTTCATATTCCGCTGAACATGCGCGGCATCCACAAGCGCACACTGAAAGCCATACAGCGGGTGCGCGCCGACGACTACGAATACGTGGTGCTGTCGGACGACTCCGCGAAGTGGCAGGGCGAGCATTTCTTCAACGTCAAGGAAGAGGTGCCGGGTGCCGACAACGTCAAGCTCACGGGCGATTACATCACCCATGTCTTCGAGGGCCCTTACCGGGACGTCCCCAAATGGGCCCGTGAAATGGAGAAGCTGGTGCAGGACCGCGGCAAGAAGATGGTCAAGCTCTACTTCTATTACACGGCCTGTCCCAAATGCGCCAAGCGCTTCGGCAAGAACTACGTTGTGGGGATTGCACAGGTGGGTAGGTAAGGCCATCTGCTGCCCTGCGCGATTTTGACCAATATACTTGTGATCCCCGGCGAGGAAGTCCGTGGCGGCAACGTACGAACGATCTGGGTGGTGACACCGGTCGCGTTGCGGGCAGGAGCGGACTGGCTTAGGTTCGTCAGTGTGCGCTGATTTGGACAAAGCCCCGTGAAGATCAAACTCCACAAGAACGATTTGCCGGATGGGCTCGATCTCGGCCCCATCGTGGCCATCGACACCGAGACGATGGGCCTCAGCCCTTTCCGCGACCGGCTGTGCCTGGCGCAGCTTTCCTCGGGCGACGGGGTCTGCCACGCGGTGCAATTCGCCGACGGCGCCTATGATGCGCCGAATCTCAAGCGGATGCTGGCGGATCCGAAGACACTCAAACTGTTCCATTTCGCGCGCTTCGACATGGCGATGTTCAAGCGTTGGCTGGGTGTCGTCACGGCGCCGGTCTATTGCACCAAGATCGCGTCGAAGCTTGTTCGTACGTACACGGACAAACACGGTCTTAAGGATCTGGTGAAAGAACTGCTCGCCGTCGATCTCTCCAAAGAGCAACAGAGTTCCGACTGGGGCGCGGCCGAGTTGACGGAACGTCAGCTGGCCTATGCGGCGAACGACGTCGCCTACTTGCACAGGCTGAAGGAATCGCTGGATGTCATGCTGGCACGCGAAGGCCGCACGGCGCTGGCTAAGGCCTGCTTCGATTTCCTGCCCGCGCGGGCCGAACTCGACCTTTCAGGCTGGGCGGAAACCGACATTTTCGCGCATTAAGGTCATCCCGGTACATTGGTTGACACATGCGTCACGATTCCTCAGAATCGAAACAGTAACAACGGCTTGATCATGGCTTGCGCCGCCCGCGGAGCGCCTAGGCGGCAGGGCCGATTGGGGGATTCCATGCGCAGCTTCCTGCTTGTTTCCGCGTCTTTCCTTCTTCTCTCCGCCGCCGCGAGTGCGGACACCATCCACATTCAGAAGGCGACCTATGGCGTGCTCGACGCCAACGGCCGGGTCACCAATGCGTCCTGCGACGCGACAGCTGCTATGGCTGCGGCCTGCAACGGCAAGACGTTCTGCCAGGTCTATGTCGATCCACGTTATCTGTGCCCCGATCCAGCTTATGGCCAGTACAAGTCGCTGGTCGTTGTGAACAGCTGCGAGGGCAAATCGGAGACCTTGTCGTTTCCCGATACAGCCCAGGCCGTGCTGCGCTGCCCCCTTGCTGGCGGACAGTAACTAGCGATCAGTGGCCACCCGTATTAGCGAGTCTGCTGAACGTGTACTGAAAATCAACCGGCGGCTGCAGCGATTGGCCGAGGAGCCGGCTGTGGCTGCTTGGGCTTGTGCCGGTCCGGCCTTTGGCGGGGCTGATTCGTAAAAAACGCTCTATTTACTGCGCCTCTATAAGCTTGCTTGAACAAGTTTGGGGTTCGGGCCACACTTGGCACGAATTTCGCTTAGGGGCCGGTCCCCCGGGTAGAGCCATGACCGTTTCTTAGGCATCTGCCGGGGTTTGGGGCGCGGGCCGGCAAGTTTCGTAACACGGATATCTTCATGCGTCCCGCACACATCAAGGCTGTTTCCACCACGCCATCGCAGGCAGCCGGCGATATCGTTGTCGCGCACCGGGTGTTCGATTACGCCTGCGAGGCGGTCAAGGCATTGCGCGGCTCGCTCGGCGGCGAGTTCACGCAGGCCATCGACAAGCTGATCGCCGTCAAGGGCCGCGTCATTGTCAGCGGCATGGGTAAGAGCGGCCATATTGCCCGCAAAATCGCCGCGACGCTGATGTCCACCGGCACGCCGGCGCAATTTATCCATCCCGCGGAAGCTAGCCACGGCGATCTCGGTGCGGTGACCCGTCAGGACGCTTTGCTGATTATCTCCTGGCGCGGCGAGTCCACCGAATTGTCCGATCTCATCACATACGCCAAGCGTTTTCGCATTCCTCTGATCGGCATGGCGAGCAATCCGCAGTCGACGTTGCTGCAGGCCGCCGACGTGTCGCTGGTGCTGCCCGGGGTGCGTGAGGCCTGTTCGATGGGGTTGGCGCCCACCACGTCTACGACCCTCATGCTGGTGCTGGGCGATGCGCTGGCGGTGGCGCTGATGGAGCGGCGCGGCTTTTCCGCCGACCAATATCGCAGCTTCCACCCCGGCGGCTCGCTGGGGCGTGCGCTGATCCGCGTTTCGGACTTGATGCACAAGGGTGCGGAAATCCCGCTGGTGGCCGACAACGTCACCATGCAGCAGGCGATTCTGGCGATGGCGTCCGGACGGCTGGGCTGCGTCGGCGTGGTGGACAAGAAGGGCTCGCTCGTGGGCATCGTCACCGACGGCGATTTGCGCCGCCACATGGACGGCGACCTGCTGGGCCGCACTGTCCGCGAGGTGATGACGGCCAACCCGAAGGTCACCGCTCCGGCGCTGCTCGCCGTCGAAGCGCTCGCTGTCATGAACGACAGGAAGATCACGCAGCTTTTCGTGCTCGATCCCAAGGACAAGGCGAAAAAGCCGGTTGGCGTTCTGCACATCCACGACTGTCTGCGTGCGGGGTTGCGATAGATGGCGCGCGATGCATTCGGACGCGAAGCCGTCGCGCAGCCGCTGGCGCCGCCGCAGGATGCTGCTGCCGGGCGTCGGCGGGGTGACTGGGCGGCGCGTACGCGCTCGACGGCGCTCGATGCGCTGCGCTACACGTGGTTCGTGGCGGTCATGAAGCGGGCGTTGCCCATCGCGGCGGCGGCGATTTTGGCCTCTGTGATTGCCTACTCCGTCATTCCGCGGCACCAGGATCGCGTCTCGCTGACCTATCAACAACTCGGCAGATTGAATAACGATCTGGCGATGACCAAGCCGCGGCTATCGGGCACCGACACCAAAGGAAATCCATTCGTCATCACCGCCGAGGCGGCCGTGCAGGATTCCAGCAACCGGCATCGTGCCACGCTCAAGCATGTTGACGCCGACATGCAGTTCGACGGCGCAAACTGGATGAACGCGACTGCCGAAAATGGCTTCTTCGACATGGATGCCGGCACGCTCAAACTCAGCGGGGGAATCGCGCTGTTCACCGACACAGGTTATGAACTGCACACCAACAGCGCCGATGTCGATCTCAAGACGAACGTTTTCCAGGGACATGAGAAGGTGACGGGGCACGGTCCGCTCGGGGCGATCAGTGCCGACCGGTTCCATTTCGACCGTCTCAATAGGCACGTCACGCTCAGCGGTCACGTTCACATGACCATGTATCCGAAGGCGGCGCACTCAAAGAAAGCCGCGAAACCGCATAAAGCACCGGTACAGCCCGTGAGAAAGGGAACGCGATGATGCGCGCGATTCTGGCGGTTGCCGCCGCAACGATGATCGCTGCGAGCTTTGCTCATGCGCAGCAGACGACGATTCCTGGCGTGGGCATGCGCGATCCAAATGCGCCGATCGAATGGTCCGCCGACAAATTCGACGCGGACGCCAATTCCAAATCGGCCACCTATACCGGCAACGTCCTCATCAAGCAGGGCGACGTGCGCATCCATGCGGACACGGTGCACGTCAATATTGTGAACGGGAAGCCGGACAAGATCCGGGCGAACGGCCATGTCGTTGTCGACGCGCCATCGGGCACGGCGACCGGCGACAGCGGGGTCTACGACGTCAATCCGCGCATCGTCACGTTGTACGGCCGTGTGGTCCTGACGAAAGACAAGAATGTGATGCGTGGGCCGGTCCTGACGGTCAATCTGATCACCGGTGTGGCCTCGCTGGTCGGCAAACAGGGGCAGCTCGGCCGCGTTCAAGGTCTCATTGTTCCAGCCTCGCAGAAGCCCGAAGCCGATCAGAATCCGTAGATTTCACAGTTCCTTAAACACAAACAGGCACAGTTCTTGCCATGACGCAGACACCGCTATCACCTGCCGATCCCACCAAAACCGGCCTTCACCCACGTGTGGTGGAGGGCGGCAAAGGGCTTGTCGTGACCCGGATCGCCAAAAGCTACAACAAGCGTCCCGTGGTGCGCTCGGTAAGCCTGTCTGTGAGGCGCGGCGAGGTCGTGGGTCTCTTGGGTCCCAACGGTGCAGGCAAGACAACCTGTTTTTACATGATCACCGGCCTTATCCCGGTCGACGCGGGCACCATAGAAGTGGACGGCTACGACGTGACCCGCCTGCCCATGTACAGGCGCGCGCGGCTGGGCATCGGCTATCTGCCGCAGGAAGCCTCCATCTTTCGCGGGCTGACCGCGGAGGAAAACATCCGCGCCGCCGCCGAACTGGTGGAACCAGAACCCGGTCTTCTCGAAGCCGCGGTGGAAGAATTGTTGGCGGAATTCGGCGTCACCCATGTCCGCAACACGCCTGCCATCGCGCTGTCTGGTGGCGAACGCCGGCGCGTCGAAATCGCGCGCGCGCTGGCGACGCATCCGTCCTACATCCTGCTCGACGAACCGCTGGCTGGCATCGACCCCATCGCGGTGAACGAAATCCGCCAACTGGTGAAGCATCTGAAGAATCGCGGCGTCGGCGTCCTCATCACCGATCACAACGTCCGCGACGCGCTCGACATCATCGACCGCGCCTACATTCTCTACGATGGCCAAGTCATAAAGGATGGCACGCCCGAGGACATCGTGGGCGACCGCGACGTACGGCGCGTCTATCTCGGGGAACGGTTCTCGCTATGAGCGACCGGCTGCATCAATTCTTTCTTTACTCTGCCGGTTGCAGGGGAAGAAGGGCTGCGGTGGGCGGTTAGCCATGGCTCTCTCGCAACGCCTGGAGATGCGTCAAGGCCAGTCGCTGGTCATGACTCCGCAGTTGCAGCAGGCGATCAAGCTGCTGCAGCTGTCGAACATCGAATTGGCGGAATATTGCGAGCAGGAGCTGGAGAAGAACCCGCTGTTGGAGCGCGACGAAAGCGCCCCCGTCGCCGAACCGGAACGCGAGCCGGCGGAACGCGACAGGTCGGACGAACCGCTCGAAGCGGCGCTGGCCCGCGACGATCTCTCCAAATGCGGGGAGATGGACTCCTCGCGCGACGATTTCCACGAAGGCGAAGAAGCGCCGGCGGCTGCCATGCCGAGCCAGCCGCTCGCCGATTGGACGACGGTAAAATCCTCTCAGCGCTTCGAGGGCGACGAGGACTTGCTGGAATCGACGGTCGCCGACGGCGGCAGTCTCAAGGACTACCTGCTCGGCCAGCTTTCCATCGCGGCGCTGGACAGCGACAAGCGCCTGATTTGCGTCGCATTGATCGATGCGGTGGACGAAGCCGGCTATCTGCGCGCCGATCTCGATGAAGTGGCGGCACGGCTGGGGGCGGATCGCCTTGCCGTGGACGAAACGCTTGCCGTGCTGCAGGGCTTCGATCCGATCGGCATCGGCGCGCGCGATCTGGCGGAATGCCTAGCTCTCCAGTTGAAGGAAAAAGACCGTTTCGATCCAGCCATGGCGACGATGATCGCCCATCTCGACCTTGTGGCGAAGCGCGACACCGCGCAGCTCGCGCAATTGTGCGGCGTCGATGCCGGCGACATCACCGACATGATCGCGGAGATCCGTGCGCTCAGCCCCAAGCCGGGCCTCGAGTTCGGCAGCGAGCCCGTCCAGCCCGTGGTTCCCGACGTAATCGTGCGCGAGGGTCCGGACGGCAGCTGGCAGGTGGAACTGAACTCGGACACCCTGCCGCGGCTGTTGGTCAATTCGCGTTATTACGCCACCGTTTCGTCGCGCGCCCGCGACAAGGATTCCAAGAACTACCTCACCGACTGCATGAACAATGCAAATTGGCTGGTGAAGAGTCTCGACCAGCGCGCACGCACCATCATGAAGGTCGCCAGCGAGATCGTGCGCCAGCAAGACGGCTTCCTCACCTACGGCGTGCGCCATTTGAGGCCGCTCAATCTGCGAGCCATCGCCGACGCGATCGGCATGCATGAATCGACGGTCAGTCGCGTCACGTCGAACAAGTACATTGCGACGCCGCGCGGGTTGTTCGAGTTGAAGTACTTCTTTACCGCCGCCATCCAGTCGATGAACGGCGCCGAAGCGCATTCCGCCGAAGCGGTGCGCGACCGCATTCGCGAGATGATCGAGCGGGAAAATTCGATCGAAATCCTCTCCGACGACCGCATCGTGTCGATGCTCACGGCGGACGGCGTGAACATCGCAAGGCGCACCGTCGCGAAGTATCGCGAGGCCATGCGCATCCCCTCTTCGGTGGAACGCCGCAGACTCAAGGGCGGGGAACCGCTACATGCCGGTGTTCGTTAATTTCAAGCGTTGACTTTGACAAAAGCGAGGACTAATGGTCCGCGCCTTTCGAACGAGGTCCAGCGAATGCGGAACTTTTGTGACGCAAAAGGCGATGCGGCTGGCACAAGAAAACCGCGTGTCGATCACGGAAAAGCGATGTCGTAGTTCGATCGGGCTCATGGCCTGATTTTCAGCGGAACCTCAGCAATAGGGCCGTCATGCAGATTGCAGATTTGCTTAGTCCCGGAGGCGTCATCGCGGCGCTCAAGGTCCAAGGCAAGAAGCAGCTCTTACAGGAATTGTCGGCGCGGGCGGCAACGCTCGTCCACCTTCCCGAGCGGCGCGTCTTCGATACGCTGAACGAACGCGAACGCCTTGGGACCACGGGCGTAGGGCAGGGAATCGCCATCCCGCACGGCCGGCTTGCCGATATCGAAAAGATCGTCGGTGTTTTCGCGCGGCTGGAAACGCCGATCGAGTACGAAGCTGTGGACAATCAGCCTGTCGATCTTGTCTTCATGCTGCTGGCACCCGAGGGCGCCGGTGCGGATCATCTGAAGGCGCTGGCCCGTGTCTCTCGGCTGCTGCGCAATCAAACGGCTTGCGAGAAGCTGCGCGCCGCGAACAACGTCGAAGCGCTCTACGCTATCCTCATCGAGCCCGCCGCTGGCGCCAATTCGGTGGCGGCGTAATCCCTATCGCGGACTGGCACCCAGCCTGGCAACGAACGCCGCTTTGTCCTCTTCCTTCCGCCGCCCTTGAAATTGCCATCGCGACGGCGCCGCTTGCGACGGCTCAATCTCACCCCGCTCGATGACGACCGTGTCCCCGACGTGGGTTTCGGCGAGAAAATTGACCTCGTATTCCGTCAGTCGGTAGGCCGTGTGCGTCTCTTCCGCAATCGAGTCGAGAATCCACTGGGCATAGCGCGTGTTGTTTACGTGGCCGTTGACATCGAGGTCGCTGTTTCGAACTTGAAAGGTTGCCAACGCCTCAAGGTCCGTTCGCAAGGCGATCTTTGGGGCCTCGATGTTCAGGAATCCCTCCGAGCGGCACACCTGGTCGAATTCGACGCGATCAAGCCTCTTCGGGCGCCGCGTCTGCCAGTCGAGTATCAGCCAGCTCGTGGTGCATTCGCCAAGCTTGCGGTCACCCACGATGACTTCATATTCACGCAAAGCGAGGGCCCCTGTCGTCGGCCGCCCCCAGGTGCGGATCGTGACAACATCGCCCCATGCTGGCCAATCCGTCATCACCAGTTTCTGGCGCGCGAGCACCCAGATCGTGCCCTGCCGGATCAAGTCCTCGAAACCCCAGCCAGTGTGCTTGGCGTGGATCCACGCTGCGTCTTGCAGGATGTTCAGCAAGCCGAACAGACCGAGCCGCTTGTCGTGATTCAACACGATGGTGTTGACGTCGTAGGTCTGGGTCCAGATCGCCTGCTTCATGTCTGGACCACGATGGTCGAGGGTTTAGTGCAAACTCACCGGCGTCAATTCGTTCTGCACGGCCGCGCCATAGGCCGTGTTGTAGGCGTCGGTGTAGCCGAGCACGCTTCCATCGACCGCATGCAGCACATAGAGCTTGGCGCCGGGCGGTAGTTCGATTCCGGGCGGGATGAGCCCGAGGCGATGCGCTTCTTCACTGCCGGTCGGCTTGATGTATGCGATGCGGCCGCCTTCGATCCCTTCCGGGAATTGGACCATCTTCTCGTTCATGACACCGACCTCTTATTTTCCAAACGCCCCACCTTGATCTCGATTGTACGCACTATTGTGTCAGCCTTGGGGCGCGCCAGCTCAATGGCCAGCAAACCGTTTTCCAGAGTCGCACCTGTTACTTCTATACCTTCTGCGAGCACAAACGCGCGCTGAAACTGCCTGGCCGCGATACCGCGATGCAGGAACGTCCGATCGCTAGGTTCGCCTTGCTTGCCGCGGATGACCAATTGGCGGTCTTCCACTGTCACACTCAGTTCCTCGCGCGAGAAGCCCGCTACGGCAAGGATGATTCGCAGCGTCTCTTCGGCAGGCTGTTCGATGTTGTAAGGCGGGTAACTGTCGCCCGCGCTCTTGGCGGTCCGCTCCAGCAGCCGCTCCAGATGTTCGAAGCCCAGTAGAAACGGGCTGTTGAAATATACGGTCCTATTCATCGCCAAAGCCCTCCTTTAAGCGGCTTTGCCGGGGCTTTCGCCCCAAATGTGAGTTGTGCGGCCCAAAGAGAGGCACCGTCACTAGAGAATGTGGGGTGTTGCGACGGGTAATCAAGGTGTCTAGGCGTTTATCCTGAATTGCCCGCCAAGCGCGGCGGTTGCCCCAGCCCTTCGACCGGGGCAAAAGGGCGGTTATGGCCAAGCCTTGCCTTATTCTCGACGACGCAGCCCAGGGGCACGCCTGGGCCTTTGCCCGGCCTATTGGCACCATCCGGGCCGACGTGCCGGCGAAAGTTCCTGCCGCACTGGCGGCCATGGAGGCGGCCCGTACGGCCGGTCGGCACGTCGCAGGCTATTTTTCCTATGAATTGGGCTATGCGCTGGAACCTCGGCTTGCGGGGCTAATGCCACGCGCCCGCGCCGTGCCGCTCTTGTGGTTCGGCGTCTTCGGTGTGCCGGAGGCCGTTGAAGGTCCCGCATTGGAAACCGCGTTCGATTCCTGGCGCGACGGCCGAAGCTACGCCGGACCGCTGGAGCACGAATGGAGCGAAGCCGCCTACCGCACGAGGTTCGACCGCGTGCGCGATCTCATCGCCGCCGGCGATCTGTACCAGGCCAATCTGAGTTTCCGCTCGCGCTTCGCATTTGCCGGAGATCCGCTGGCGCTCTACCGCAGCCTTCGCGCGCAGTCGGCAGCCCGTTACGGCGCCTATGTGGACGACGGCGAACGCCACATCCTCAGCCTCTCGCCGGAACTGTTCTTCGAGATTTCCGCGGACGGCAATATCACCGCGCGCCCGATGAAGGGCACGGCGGCGCGCG